>JACCDZ010435056.1_pt1 | contig 36550 bp, 43 predicted proteins | sample 7449551 | NCBI WGS metagenome assembly JACCDZ01 (sample SAMN15323452, study PRJNA562643) | freshwater metagenome | isolation source: river surface water | place: USA:Blue River Watershed | collected 2017-08-18 | reverse complement strand
TGTGATCATTTCAGGCTTTGTTGATGTTGTGGTTTTACCACCAGCATATACATAATCGAGGTATGTAAGAACACCTGCTGGACCTGACATAGGAACAACATTAACAATGTCAAAACCTACTGTCTTTGCAGCTACTTGAATAGCCAACGGAAGAAGTGATGGGAATTTATCACCAGAACCTTGTTGTGATGATGTATAGAAACCAGATGCTCCACCACCAAAAGTTGGAGCAGCTACTGCACCCATACCTGGTGTACCACCAAGAGTTTGGTAAGCAGATGATTCATTCAAGGTGTGATAGTGGCAATATTTAGAAAGCCAGTTGAGTTTTTCACGATCCTTGATACCAGTCTGGGACTCAATAATAGGAGACCAGGTTTCGTGGATTTTTGCTTCATTTAAAACTTGCATATTAAAAAATTATTTTTTTTCGTTTTATTAACGATTGAATTTATTTGCTAATTGACTCGCTATATTTGCAACGAAATCGCTGTTATATCCCAAGTCATTAACATTACTTACGTCATATCTATTATTTGCTGATTCATTAAGATTAACGGTCTTACCTTTCATTTGTTCAAGACCTCTTGTTGACCAGAAATTTTTAATTTGATATGCCGTATCTAAACGATACATTTTAGATTGTGCAACAATGCGATTCTTTTCATCTGTATTCATAGATTCCCAAATTGGAGTAAATTCTACAGGCATTTCCTGAATCCATTTTGGAGCACTATTACTAGATGTTGTTAAAGCATTATTCCAAATTCTAATAATATCGCTTTCGCCAAACCAAACACTCTCATTCAAAGCTTTGACTACCTTTTGTTTTTTAGTTTCATCAAGAGCAAGGAAATCGTTTTGTCTAGATTCACTCAAGAGTGACATAAATTGATAATTATTCTTTTTAGCTACGGCTTCTACCTTTTGTTTTCTGACAGATTCCAATATAGCATCAATTCTCTCATCGAGTGGTCTATCTTGATTTATATTTAAAGATGTGTTTTCATTAATTGATTCATTAACTGGGTTCGTAGTTTCAACAGAACCACCATTTATATTTTCTACTACATATTCAGTATAGCGGATAGTATTATCCAAATGCTCAGACAAATAATCGTTATGTTGGATTGATTTATCTAATGTTTCTGCCAAGTAGTTAGAATATTTTTGTGTATTATCTACATTTTCAGCAATATAATCAGCATATTGTAAACCAATATCTAATTTCTCTGAAAGGTAATCTGAATAACGAATATTCTTATCTAAATTTTGTGCTAAATAATCTGAATAACTTTGTGATTTATTAAGATTTTCAGCCAAATAGTTAGAATATTGAATACCTTTATCCAAGTTTTCAGCAATATATTCTGTATAACGAATTGCTTCGTTAGTTTTCTTTGCTTGTGTTTCAACTTCTTCACCAACATGTTCAGTGTATTGAATACTTTTATCCAAACTTTCTGCCAAATAGTTAGTGTATTTTTGTGTTCTTTCAACATGTTCAGCAATATGCTCTGAGTAATTAATTGAATTATTTACATTTTCAGCAATATAATTACTATAATCACGAACACTTTGGGTATTTTCCGCAAGATAATTCGAGTATTCAATGACTTGATCAAGTTTTTCCGCCAAGTAATTAATATACTTAGTCATACGCTCAAACTCTGTTAAGAAATTCGTCGAAGTTTCGGATACATTTCCAGTCTTCATCTCATCGAGACGCTTTGTGATTCTCTCGAATTCTTTACGGATCTCTTTTGAGTAGTCATTCAAGACTTCCTCGGTTACATAATGATCCATTTTAGAAGGTTGATTTTTAGATTGCGGTTCTAGATTATCAATAGCATCTTCGACACTCGCATATTTTGAACTCATATCATAAATATTGATTGATTCGTTTGTAAATCCCAAAGATTCATTTAATCTTGAGAGTTGTGCATTTGCAAATCCAGGATCTGCAACAAGATCATATGTAAAAATTCTTTTAATTTTTACAGATTTATCAGATTCAACGACACCCGCTGCTCTTGATGAAATTGACAATTGAACACCATCATCAATTAAAGCACGAGCATCTTTACCTGAACGTGTAGATAAAAGGCGAACCTTACCGACAACTTGTCTTGAATTATTATCATATTCAAGATTTTCAATAAGGTGTGAAGCTTGTGATAAACGAACTTCAAAGTCTTGAGGATGATCTAATTGACCTGTAAGATTACCTAGTTTGATTTTCTCTTGTAGATAATCTAAATGCGGAAGATATTCCTTTTCTTCATAAATTCTTCGGTTATTGTTTTCAACACCAAATTGACAGAATACACCTTCTAAAATGTATCTATCATTTCCTTTGTCTTTAACCTGTAATTTATGATTGCTATTTTCAACAATCAGAACAACTTTTTGTCCATCGAGTGTCATATCCATATGACCCCATATAATTTTAGACCCTAAAAGGGAAAGGTTAGCCTTATACTCAAGACTCCCTTTATTTTTTACTATATATGAGTTATTTTTTATCTTTTTTTTGAAAAAAATGCGATTTGGAGTGTATTTTAATGTTTTTTGCATATTTTTTTATGCAATTTTTACATTAAGCGATATTTTTATCTGTATTTCCCATAAATAAAGTAGATTCTCTTTCACGTCTCCGCCTTAATCCCTTTTCATATTTTGTACCCAATAATATCTTTTCGCTTTTCATAGTTTCAGCAGCTTCTTTATATCTTTTTTGATTTATTAGTTCTGCTGTTTGAGATTTCCTAAAACCACCTATACCAGCATTATATGCAAATGAAGTTAATGCAGCATACATATCTAATGTTAAAGGAACTGTAATTTTACCCTTTACCGCAGTTTCAGCTTCTTTTAAATCTTGCAAAAACAATTCTTCTATTTTCTGATCAGATATTTCTTCACCCAATTCAAATTGACTTTTCAAAGAATGACCATAACCAATAGCCCATCTCACTCTATCCCAGAATGGTTTTTTTCTAGGTGTTCCTTCTATTTTTTGTAATAGCTTTTTGTTTGGTTCTGTTATATGCCATTTATCTTTTTCAAGATAAGCACCCTTCATATCTTCAACGACTTCTTTCTTTTGTAAATCAATAGCCCAAGTAGATACAACTGAAAAATCTATGTGGGGAAATATCTTTTCTAAATCCTTTGCTAAAGTATCTATTTTAAGTATATCTTCAGTTCTTGTGACTATCTTATCTGATATTTCTATAAAACTTATTGATTGTAATGTTGCAATCCCACTAGTTCCCTTTAAGTTATTAGTATCAATGGTAATTCTTACTTCATCATTAGATTCTAATATATGAGTACCATCTTTTAATAAGTTTTGGTCAATCGCCTGAACCATCTCATTCGGGAATCCCCTTTCTAATAGTTCTTGCAGTAAATTAAATGGTACGAATATCTTTATTCGATTAGGTATATCTGGACTATTTTCTAGAATCAAAGATTTCATATAAAGAAGTAATTTGATTCTATATATTCAGAATTTTAGTTGAAAATTTAGAATGTTTATCCCATTCTTCTTTTATTCTACAAGGATATTGATAATTATGCCCCCATTTCTTCTCTTTATTGATTTGGCTTAATCTTTTTTCATATAGTTTCCGCCTTTCTTCTAATCTTTCAAGACCACCTATATTCTTACAGTGTAGTAATTTTAATGAAGGATACTTATCATACACTATATCCCCAGATGGAAAACAAGCATGACAACCGTGCTTAAATCCAATTTCTTCTATAAGTTTTGGATCAAAAATTGGTGTTTTATCATACCAAGTATCACGCATACCTTTTGTTATCTGAGTCCATATAGGTTCAATTGAATTAGGTAACTTTTCAGACCACATAGAAAATCCTGTTGTCTGAGGTATGCTTATTCCCTTTCTTTTACATGATATTAAAAAAGATTCTAAATCTGGATGATAAATAAATTCGTCTAAGTCTAATACACAAACCCAATCATAATCTCTAAATTCTTTCCAAGCATTATTTTTGATGTCTAAATAAACATCATCTCTAATTTCACCATTTGTATCATAAACCCTTCTTTCTACCAAGGGATGTTCATCACATATTTTAACAGTTTCATCATCAGATTGATTGTCATAGACAATAATTTTTTCGCAAAATTTTTCATAATGATTTAAAAATATTGGCATTAATGCTTGTTCATTCCAAGCAATTGTAATACATACCATCTTCATGGTAATTTACCCGTGTGTTTAAGAATTATGTATTCTACATATTCTTCAGAGTTTTTTTGATCTCTGATTAAGTTTTCCCAGCTTTCTTTAAAATAAAAAGGTACTGGATGGATTCCGATATTAATCCATAATCCAATACACATATTCTCTTCTTCATCCTCTACGCAATCACCAACACTATGACTTATATCTAAAGATATAAGTGCTTCAAATATCAGTTCCATAGCCTTTGCTATTTCTTTAAATGTTGCTTCTAAATCATCTCCAGCAAAATGTATAGTATCTATAACTGATACTACATAATCATCAGGATCTACGCCTTCGTCTATTATCGCTTGTTCAGCTGTTTTTAAGTCTAATTCAAATTCTTCAATACCTAATAAATTAATTATAAGCGTTGGATTACCATCTTCATCTTCACTTTTAATGTATATCCCAGACCCCCAATGATTATTAAAGGCTTCAATTATGTAATCTGAAACATCTATCATTATATTCTCCAATTTAATGTATCCAAAACACCATTTCTATTATTTACATCATTAGATATGTGATAAACCCATTCTGTTTGATATTGTAAATTTTGTGGGTACATATAGTTCCAACATTCTTCAGAATATTCAAAAAATGCATCATTCATATCAGGCGATATACATCTAGCCGCATAATTAAATAGAGCCTGTTCATAAATTGCATTGAATCTATCATAATTCAATTCTGGCATAATACATCTTACCATATGACATAATCTTCTAAATGTAGGTACATCAGCCAACATAAATCCTGTGTTAAAATACATTTCAGGTCTTTCTATTATATTCAACATTTGTTGTTGTTGATTAATTCGTAAAAGATTATATGTATGCTGGTTTAATGTATTATCATAATTACCTATTCTCTCATTGCCATTTTGAACTGCTCGTAATTTGTTAGGTACGATCAAAGTAAAAGGTGTTGGTGTATCTTGTCTAATTATACAATCTGCATCAAAAAATGCCACTTGGTCATAGTCCTTTACAATTTGATCAATATACGCTTTTGTAAAGGTTATTCCAAAAGAATCGCCTAATATTTTTTGGTCAAATGATATGAAATCAGCATCCCATCTTTTAGATGCTTCAACCATAGAATCTTTAGAGTTTTTACTTTGGAAATTGTTTATATCAATTGTTAAGACTACTTTTTTCATTTTAATCTCCAATCATAATCTTTTATTGAATCTTTTATTTTCCAAAAGTTATATCCTGTAAAATGCCAGACATAACTATTCATCTTAGGTTCATTAATAGGGGGTTCTAAATAATTCCAAGACTCATCAACAATTGTTAAGTCATTCGGACGCATACCTTGAACGATATAGTTAAATAATGCTTGTTCATAGTGAGCAGAAAATGAAAATACCTCTCGCCCATCTGTTAATGGAAGTGCTTGAGATATAGCCTTAAAAATAGACTTATGCCTTTTGCTAGAATATAAGAAAAATCCTGAATTGAAGAACTTGTCTAAAAATATATCTTTAGATATCTTCCATCCAAATTGTTGTTCTAATATATTATAATAATATTCTTGATTATCATTCTTAACATTAGACCAAATTTCATCATCTATTTTATATCTATGTGGATGAATGTCTAATGTAGCATAAAATTTACTTTCATCCGAAAAGATTTCAAAGGGGTTAGGGGTATCAATATGAATTAACATATCTGAATCAAAATATACAGCCCTTTCGTAACCTTCTATTTTTTCAAATGAACATATTTTAGCAAAAGATGGATATAATCTAGTGTCAAATATTGTTCGTATTTCCAAATAATCACATCCCCATCTATCAGCTGCATCAGAAATAGATTCCCTTGCATTAGATGACATATGGTTATTTATATTTACTGTCCAAACAAGATTCTTACTCATTTAGATATGAACTCCAAGTACTTTTTCAACTCTTATATGTCTAAACTCTTTAGAAAGTGCTTCATATGTATAGCCATCGGAGTAAAATCCCTGTTCCGCTACCCAACCTACCTTTTCTATGGCTTCTCTTTTTACAACAACCTGCAATGTATCAATACCACCAACAACTATTGGCCATCCTGTAAGAACTTGAGGTGGTTTTCCTACCCACGCTTGAAGTGGTCCCATATGAAGAATTTGACATACAGCAAAGCCTACATCTGAATCAGTACCTTCTAAAGCACCTACCATTTCTTCAAGAAACTCTGGAAACATTACATTATCATCATCTAGAAATGCAATATATTTCCCATTCAATAAAGGCATAGCAAGTTTTCTTACCGATGCACCGTAATCAGCATGATTTTTTTCTAATTCTATGAATCTTCTTCTAGAATCATCCTTTGATTTTACTGAAAAATATTCATTCAAAACTGGATCAGGTCCATCTGAAACAATAACATGTTCCCAATCTTGAAATGTTTGCCAATTAACACATGCCATACAACGATTTAGCATTTTTATTCCTCTATTCCAAGTTGGAGTTAAAACGCTTATTGTTGGGTTTTTCTTTTTCATACAAATCTCTCTAAAATTGTGTTTTTATTATATGTTTTTTATTTAGTAAAGTTCAATCCATTATCAATAAAAGTTTTAGCGACTTTATTAACATTAGTTTGACTTATAGATTTTAATATTTCTCTGGCTATTCTTTGTGCGACATTTACATTAGTAGCTCTACCCATTAATATCCAACTTGTCCGCCATCCTAGTGCGACTTTATATTCTTCAGGGAATCCTTGTAATCTACATAACTCTCTAGGAGAAAGTCTTCTCAAAAATTCATCATTTACTCTTTGCCCACTCTCTAAAAATTCTGGAGCGTTTATTTCATCATATATTAAATTCCTATCCCATCCTTGTCCACCAAATGAAATAGATTTAGATTCTCGTTCTGGATCTAAAATAATAGATGAATATTGATAGCCCCTATCAAAATTTTTCTTATTCATTTTATTTAAATAATCTAAATGAGTCTGAGTTAAATAAAGATTTGGATTAGGTTTATCTTCTAAAATATCCTTAAGTTTCCAAACTCTTTTTTCGGGTTTTGGCCAATTGAAAGTTAAAGCGGAAAGTGGGTTAGCAAATGCTACTATCCACACTCTTTTTCTTAATTGTGGTACCCCGTAATCAAGGGCATTAAGAAATGATGGGCTTACTACATAATATCCAGTTTCTTCTTTTAATGTACGACAAGCAACAGCTGTTGAAACCTCTAAAGATTCATCTCTTTGAGTTTTTCTACATTCTATCATTATTGCTTCTGGTTGGAGTTTATTTATTAGTTGTAATAAAAGATACCAATTAGTATCAGTCATCTTATCCGCTTTTGGTCTAGCACCTTTATTTAACGGTAAGGATTCAATATTAACAGAAGAAGTAACTATATCTACCTTGGGGAAATTGCCTTTATAATTGTCTACAGTAGTAAATGGAATTACACCAAAATTAGAATAATATGATTTTATAAAACTAGTATGTTCATATTTATCTTCAAATGCAAATGTACATGCTCCCCCTTCTTTCATTAAAGCCATTGTAGCTCCACCAGAATTACAAAATATATCAGCAAATTTAAAGTTAAAAGTTTCAGGTGCTGGTATAGGTATATCATAATCTATTAAAGTTTTATCTTTAATACATTCATTTAATATCCTCTTGAAACCTGTATTGACTTTTGCACTTTTTATTATTTGCATAATTTCATCAAAATACAATACTTCTTCATTAGATATAGCTCTTGAAAATAAATGGGTTATAGCTGAGGCATGAGAGGTATATCTTCTACGATTCCCTCTAGAAAATTTTTCAATATCTGGGACTTTCCACCTTAAATCTTCAAAGATTTGTTTCAAGGAATACATTTACCACCTTGGTTCAGATAGGGGACATTTTGTTAATGTTAATCTAGCTTTAGCTTTAATAAAACAACCACAAGCCATACAACGCTCTTTAGCTGGATCTCTATATTCACATGAGGTACAAATTTCTACTCTTTGTAAATATAATGGATCAGTATCCGATAATATATGAGATTGATGTTTTGTTTCAGATACACTTGTAGTTATAGATTGTGTAGTTTCTGATAATTTAGTTGTAGACTTAATTGTATTTTCTTTTGATTTATTACAACCACATCCCATACTTATTCTCCTTAAAATTATTGAAAATTATAAAACTAACCAACGACCTTGAGCACCTGCGGTTGAAGACGAATATACGACTTTTACCGCTGCATATGGATTAATTTCTAAATCAGAACCGCTTTGTGTCATTATTCTTCTTGATGTTGCTCCAGCAGTTATAGAATTATTTCTAACAAACATAGAATATGCTGTTTCATTAGAAACTATAATATCACGTCCATCTGTATTATCTGCAATACCAACTAGATCAAAGGATGATGTAGGATTACCACCTATTTTAGCAAATGATGTATCAACATTAAGTGTCAATTCCAAAGGAGTTGAATCCGTTTTTGTTATAGTTTGATTTACATTTGGACATGGACAAGGACCTGGAGGTCCTTCTGGTCCAACATCTCCCTGATCTCCTTTTGGACCAGCTGGACCTGTTTCACCCGTAAATCCTTGAAATCCCCTAGGGCCATTTGGTCCTTGTTCACCAGGTGCCCCCTGTATACCAGTTGCACCTTGGATACCAGCTGGACCTTGTACACCTTGAGTTCCTTGTACACCTTGAACTCCCTGAATACCTTGCGTTCCTTGGCTACCATCTTTTCCTTGATTTCCCTGTGGGCCTAAAGCTCCTTGAAAACCTTGAGGTCCTTGAATTCCTTGAATTCCTTGTACTCCTTGAACCCCTTGTGGACCCTGTATGCCTGTAAACCCTTGAGGACCCCTTGAACCTTGAGGTCCTTGACCACCTAATATACTCGCTGGGAATCCCTTTTCTCCTTCATACTTATATGCTGTAACAGCACATGGGTTTATTATTGAAACACCTTCAGGCAATCCATTCAAAAATGTAACAACACCTGAATTGTAATTAAATACCCAATCATTTTGACCCAATGGGATTGGAAGCCATGTTGATGAACCTATGTCATATTTCCAAACCTTTGCCTGATATTCTATTCCGAATAAACTAGGAGAAATACAATCGTTCAAATCACCATTAGCATCATAAAATGCATTATCACTACCTTGATCAAAAGTTAGGACAGTTTGATGATATTTAGTAAAAATTAAATCTCCAGCGTCAGAGTATGTTGTACCATCTGGAACAGCATCCGATTTATGTGGATTTATTGCGGGTATTCTATCGGAATCTATCCAAAGTTGATTTGGATTAATTGGCAATATTTCTGAAAATGATTCTTCAAAATGCTCAAGACTTATATTTGTTGTAGCTTTATTTGCTTCAACTATATTATAAGTTATATGACTTTTTTGATTAGGGGTTAATCCAGTACTCATAGTTTATTTATTACTTTGTTGCCAGTATTTCTAATCTAACATTAAAAGGCCTTTGATTTCTTACATAAATCAAGTTATTTTCTCCAGTCACTACCATCATTTCTCTTAATTTATTCCAATTTGTATTATCTAAAGACCACTCTACATATTTATCAGCAGAAGTTATATTCTCATCATTTGGATATGTTACCATGATAATCATGAATTTCATATCACTTACACCATTTAATAATACATCCCCATTTGTTAGTTCTGTACTCGTATGTGTAAATTCAGAAATAGGTATAGATATTTTAGATAAATCTACTTTATCCAAAGTATTTGATCCTTGAATTACACTAGCCCTACCACATAAGTTAAATGTTACGAATCTTTGTGACGAATTAAGATCATCGTAACAATCAAGGGGCATATTTTGAACAAATGTTATTGACATTCACATTGTTTATTTTATAGCCTAAACATATTTATATGTTGTGGATGAATTTTTACTGATAGATTATTTAAAGACTTTTTTTTTCATCATCTTCATTTTCATCATATTCAAAATTATCATAATGATCTTCTACAGTAGTATCATCAAAAAAGGAATCTTCTGGTTCTTCCTCATTACCCTCATATATATCTTTAGGTTCTTCTAATTCAATCTTTTCAATTTCTATCTCAGAAGAAATTTCAGTATCGTTCAATAATTCAGATGTTTCTACCTCTGGAATGGATATATTTGATTCAGGTTCTATTTCATTCTCCAATACTGTTGTTACTGAATCTGTAATTTGACTATTTACATCCCTATCAATCATTTCAGATACTTTAAAAGATCCTTGAGGTATATTACCTGATTCTATTTCTAGTTCTTCATTTATTTCAGCAACTTCTTTATTTTCAGTAGTTTCAGTAGATTCTTGAATCGTTTCATTTAAAGTATTTGAAGAATTGGTAACTTTTTCAACAGGTTTCAAATAATCTGAAACAGATTTCAGGAATGCAAGTGATATAACTGGAATAGGTAAGCCAATCAGAAGTGACAATATAAACTTAGTGGTTCTTTGCTCAAGTTTTTGCATCGTCATCATTTCAACAAGATCAATAAATGAATCTATCCATTTTGGATTAGAAGCCATTGCATTTGATATAAAGTCATATGTATAGTACACATTACCTAGCATCTGCATTATGACTAATACAAAGAAAATAAACCAAACCGCTGCCCTATTAATTTTATCCAAAACGGTCAAAGTCATTAAAGATGCAATTGAACCTATTTCAAAGGCAAGGGCAAGGATGATAGCCATCCATGACATATTACCCAAACCAAAAAAGGTTATAATGTGTATAGTTGAAATCAAAGAAGATAAAAAGGGAACAGCCAAAAAGGATGCAACCACAATTTTTCTAAAATCATCAGGTTTAAGTTTCATTATTAAATGTAATTTCATTTGATAGTCTATATATCCCAAAAAAAACAAAAGCCACCATACTTTTTGTATGATGGCTCAAATTCGTCAGTTTTTTTTTACTTTTTGATTACTATGTAACTAGGTTGAGATTTTTTGTTTACTCCACCATACATAGCAGAATCAATCTTAGTTTCAATCTTCTTCATCGCTTCACCATTAGACTTAACCTGATATGAGTATTCAATCATCAAAGAATCAGTAAATTTTTTCTGTTCTTCAACTACACTAACTGCATTTGAAACTCTTGTACAAGTCGTACATTGTGATAGCATTGTTGCTAAACAAAAGAAAATAGCGATTAACGGAAGATTTCCTTTGATTTTTTCTAACATTTTATAGTTTTTATTTTTGACTAAATCAATAGTTATACACTATATTTTTAGTTTTCTTCTACGGCTGGGATTTCCCCAGAAATACCGTTTTCTAAAGAACCTAACTTTAGTTTTAAGTTTTGAAGAAGTTGAGCGTCTTTACGATATGTATTTACAGTATCTGAAACTGGAACCAACAGTTTTTCATAAAAAGTTTTAGCAGATTCCAAACCTACACCATCTGCTCCTTGAAGTGTCTGTAAAAGTGGTTCAATCCAAATTCCAGTAATTTCAAAAATTTGATTTTTACGGCAATCTTTGATTGCTTGTTCAACCTCATTATTAAGATTAACTACTAAGAAAGCATCTGTAAATCTCCATTTTACACGATCCTTAATAAATTTCTTAAGTTCCATACCGACATCTAAACCACCTTGAATCAAATATCTTTTCGTAATTGATTCATTTTCCAATCGTTGTACCTCATTGGATAGAGCTTCTATTCTTTGCTCCATAGGTAAGCTCTCATCATCCCAAACTCCATTAAGGGATGCTTCTTGAGTTGTGGTTTGAACAGGAACTTGTACTACATCTTCAACCATTTCGGTTGCATTTTCTACATCGATGACTTTAGCCATTACGATCTCCAAAAAAATAAAAAGAAAAAATTATATCTTTATATATCTTAGTTCTTAAAAAAGTTCATTAGTTTTCAAAAAAAATTTTTTTGGGTTTTTTTGCGTTTTTTTGACATTACTAAAAAAAGTTTTCCACACAATGTAACCTTTTGGCGTTTCGCGTGTATTATATAGTATATGATTGTTTAGATTAATTCTAAGAAATCCTAAGAATCTTAAGATTTTTCTCATAATATTCATAATTGATTACAAATCATAATTTTATATTTTATTCTTATTTTACTTTTATTATCTATTGTTATTATATTTATAGTTCTTAAGTTAATTTAAAAAAAGAAATAAAAAATAATAAACAATATTTAAAATCTACAAATTAAGTTATTTAATATTTACATCTTAAATATACCTGTGTATATTAACCCTGGAGTGTGTCCACTCTGAAAGATTGGACGAAAATGTGTTAATATGCACTTTTTTATTTTATTACTTTTTCTTATTTTTTGTTTAATTAAACCATATTCTTTAATTTATCCTTTAAAAATAAAATATATAGGGTTAAAGGCTTAAGTGCCTAAACATTCTACGGAACGCTCTATGAGCTATAATCTTTTTTTAGATAATGAAAATACACCTAAAGATATCTGGAATACAAGTAAAACCCCTGAATATGCTGTTTATAATTGGATAACTGTAACTGATTATAATTTTTTTATTCAAACTATTATAGATAAGGGTTTACCTTCTAGGATTTCTATAAGTCACAATTTATCAGATGAGCATTCTGAATATAATGATGTAAATATTATACCATACGATACATTTAAGAATAAGACAGGATACGACTGTATTGTTTGGCTTATAGAGTATTGTATTGATTATAATTTAACTTTTCCTAAATGTAAAGTTCATTCAGGTAAAGGTATAGGAAGAAAAAATATTGAAGATTTGGTATATAAGTTTGAGAAATATCAGAAAACTACTTCTTCTAGTAAAAAAAACAAATAAAATGAGTAATGTAGAGAAAAAACAGCATTATTTAGATGTAATGAAAAGATTTGAAAAATGTCATAAAGACATTATTTCTATAAATAATTCTAATAATCCTTTTTCAGATATGTTAAAAACTAACAGTTCTGAAATTTACGATGTTATTCTTATGTATAGTAAGTTTGATAAATTGAGAAATTCTATTAATGGATCAGATAAAATTCAAAGTGAATTTGAACATTATCTTGAGCAAACAGAAGAAATTATATCAAAAATCAGAGAATCTGCAAAGGAACTAGCAGAAACTGGTTTAAAATTTGAATCTATTGAAGAATCTAAAATGACTGAATTCGGTCAAATGATTAAGAAACAATTCATCAAGTTTAAGAAATGGATTCAGGACAAGAATACTCGTCTTTCTGAAATTAAAGATATGATTAAAGAAGATATGGTATTAATAGAAAAAGCTATTCAGAAAGAATTTTCAAATATTAAATAAGAAACTAATGAAAAACATAAGACCGTACGAGTCATTGATTAAAGAAAGTAATACTGATCTAAATTATTTTATTGATTGGTCTTTATTTGAAGGTGAAATTGAATATGATTCATTAACTGAAAAACTTCATGTCGTTTTTAGTGAACATGGTAAAGCCGAAAGAATGAAAGATTTTAAAATAGAGCCTTGGGAAATTGAAGGGATACTAAATAAAGCATCTAGTAAGTTAATAGATTTGTATAAAAATAGTAGTAAGGAAGGTAGAAAACATTATACACTCAGAGACAGAACTATTGAATATCCATTTGAACTTATTGTAGTCTATGATAATGATGAATATCAAACTGTTGTTAAAACGAATATAGCCATAGTAGGAGAGTTATATGATGCTGAAAAAGTTAAAGAGTTAAAAAGAAAATATGCAAATTGGCAGTTAAATTCATTAGATCCAGATAAAAACTTTCTAAGAAAAATTTTTAATATGGAGAGAAATAACAATTTAGTAATAAACCCTGAAGATTTCGTTTTCCAAGTTATAACTACAAGAAGAAAACGTAATTTTTTGATGAATAAGAACAGATATCCAGATATGACAATTTTGGAAGTTTATCCAGAAGGAACAATTGAAGTTAATAAATAAACATACGATATATGAAAGAATTTAAAGAATATCTTACTGAATCAGTAGAAGTTATGGGTGACTCCTTTGAGTATATTCAAAATCTTCTTTCAGAAAAGAATATGCTCGGAAGACTTATGAAATTTGAAAGAGATTCAGTTGGTGATCTAACTTCAATTTCATTTGATGTAAATGATATTTCCCCTAAAAAAAGAGAAAATATTATTAGTTATATGCATAAATATGGATTTAAGAATGCAACTATTGAATTCCATGATTGGAATAAGTTATGGTTAATTTCTATTGATAGAATACGCATTCAAAGAAAAAGTTCTGCTAGTGCTCTCATAAATTCATTTTATACTGGATTGATTGAATCACCTACTGCATCTGGTGAATCCAAAGATGAGAAGAAACTTTCAATGCTAGATAGGATTTTAGGGAAAAATAAATAATAATAATGGGAAATTTTTTAGCAGAGGATGATTTAAAATTGAAAGCTGAACATTGTTTAGATGTGATGAATACTGTAAAGAACACGATTTTAGATTCACTTAAGGCTGTTGATTGTCTAGAAAAGGAAAAGGATTGTCTAATAAAATTGAATATTTTTAGTCAAAGTGCTGAAATTCTAAAGGACATATTTAAAATTGAAGAATGATATTATGAATCATATCAAATTATATGAGCAATTTAAAAAAGAACTTGAGTTTAATACAGAAAGAGAAATAGAACTAACATTCAGATTTGTATTGAAACATAATACCAATCCTCAGATTGTTAAAAGAAAAATCAAAGAAAGATTTATTGAAAGAATTAAACCTCCTTTCAATTTTAATGATTTAACATTCTACTCTTTTAATATTGATTATATTTCAGATGTTCCTTATTCAAAAAATATGATGGCATCTGAATATGCTATTAAAGCTAAAGTGGATGTTGATATTGATGCTCCTAAAAATTCAAAAGATTTGGACAGACTTATAAAGGCTGGAATTATTCAATTTTTAAAATTAGAAGAAGATAAATATTTTCAAAATGAAGTTGAAGAGTCTATATTAGTTTCTTTTGAATATTTAAATTAAGACATCATCTTATAGATTTCTCCCATATTCTTCATTCCTAATGGACTATCACTAGCCATTGACTCTAACTTTTTGTTAATTTCTTTCTTATATCTATCTTGAACACCTTCATCCCAAATTTCACTCACACAATCTGGAAAAACCGATGATTTGAAGAATGCCATAAGATTTACAGTACTCATAGCCAAATCATCATGACCTCTTTCATTTGAATAAGTTCCCGCTTCATTAACACCAAAAGTTGTAAATTCAGCTATCGTTAGATCATGTGTTAAAATAATTCGTCTGGATCTGAAATTAGGTCTAAACTCTTCACAATAAATTCTTTTCAATTGATTATTTAGTTTAATACCAGGTTTGAATACTTTATCATCACTTTTATGTTTGGTTGTTACAAAGAGTTCTGAAAAATAATCTTCGTGTTGAGACATAAGCTCTAAGAAATAATTTCCATTATAATTCATTTCTAATACAATCTTTACTCTTTCCTCACCTAATACATCATAAACGACAGAATTTACTATCTTTACGAAGTCTGATATAGAAACTGTATTAGACCTAAATACTCCAATTTGTTTTAGTCCAAAAAAGTCCACTTCCCCACTATAAAGTTTATGTCTCCTAATGGCACCCATACTCAATGGGACTAATTTAAAGATATTTAAGATGGTATAGTCCCTATTAGCACCTTCCGCTAAATCTATGGACATAACAAAAAACCTTTTTCCTAATCTAAATCTATCATCACTATTCTTATAATCAAAGTCAAACGAATAGTCCCAAACTAAATCTTTATAGTTTATATCTTGATCGTGAAGTGAGTCTATTTCTCTAAATTCATACTTATTCTCACATTTTTTTGCAAACGAAATGGATTGAGTATCTAATAAGAATGAAGAACTTGCAACAAACTGATTCCCAAATTCTTGATTGAATGCTTCCTCGCTACCTAAATCATTAATCCATTTTTGTTTCCATACTTCATCTCTTCCTGGAACTTGCCACCAATCAACTCTCAAAGGTTTAAAATCGCTCTTATTCTTTATGGCATTGTCATAAATTTCATAGAAAAGATTTAAACCATTAGCGGTTGATGTTATCAACATTTTAGAATCTTTCACAGACGAAAGTGTGGGTAATATTGATTTATAGAACGATCTTGCAATTTTTTCAGGAATATATGCAAACTCGTCAGCGAAAATAACATCAAAGGTAAAACCAATAGCAGGGGATTCTGTACAAGCCTCCGCAAAAATTCTACATCCATTATCAAATGACATTTTACCCATATTATTTACCAGTGAACCAGGTTTCATATAAAATGGTAAATGGCGTAAGATTGTTTTAGTTTTATCTAAAATTTCTTCAGATGTTGCTCTTCTATTAGCAATAACTAAAACATTTTTATCTACATGAAAGCAAATATACCAAGCCAAAAAAATACAAGTTGTAATTGTTTTTCCTATTTGCCTAGAAGCTAAAAAGACTACTCTATCATTATCTGCATATGATTTAATAACTTTTTCTTGGTAATCTCTTAGTTTGATTCTTTCAACACCATTATCGGTTTTAGCGAAACAATAATTATTAGCGAAATAAAGAATATCTCTTTGGCATTTTATAATTTCTTCTAGTTCTTCTTGAGTATATTCAAAGGCAATTTTAGCAGCTCTCCAATCAGTATCACCCTCAGCAAATGGGTTTTGTCTAGGTAATGCTTCGCCATTGGTAATTCTTTCAAATAATTCATTAACACTTTCAGTGCTCCAAGCCATAAAATCAAATTTATTTTATCTATATAATGATATATACCTAATAAATAAAATAAAAGAAAACATGGGAAAGCATATTAAACCATTTTTACCAGAATTTTTTGATTTGAACGAAGACTCATATATTGATTATGAAAAGGATTCGGGTAATAAATCAAAAGAGGGGATGTCTATTGATCCTGAACGAATTGAGCAAATGAAGGGTATTCATAAAGATATAAACATCAAAAGTATAGAATCTCAACTAAAAATGGCTTTAGATGAATATTGGAAGAATAAAAAAGAAGCCGAAAATATAATCCTTGAAGCAAGAGAAAGATTGGATTTAAATTTACAAAGCATGTATAAGGCATTTGAGAATGCTATTGAAAAATTGGATGCTTTGGGTATAGAGATTAAGAATGATGAAATTCAATTAAATGAACTAACTGTTGTTCTTAGAATGGAAAAGAAAATGTATGAACTGTCTGATAAGGACAAAATTGAACTTTATGATATTTTCACAAGTCTGAATAAGAATCATGCAGATGCTTGTAAAGAATTAGCTAGAAGTATGAACTCCATTAGTGAATTTGTCAAATACACTGAATTTGGGGTATTTTACACTAAACCAGAGGGTGCAAAGAGATATAAAGAACCATATTTCAGAAGTGAACTTGTAGAACCAATGAAAGAGTCCTCAGAATTAAATGAGTCATTATTTTCAAAGATTTCTGAATTCTTTAAAACTATGGGTGAAAAAATAAAAAACCATATTTTTAAGATTGAATCATCTTTAGAAGAATTTGATAGTTTAATGACAAGAGCCCAAAACATCTTAAGTAAATAATGAAATACATTAAGCTCTTTGAAAACTTTGAGCCTCACGATCCATACGAACTAATGATGATCCCTCCAAATAAAAAGGCTGAGATGATTATGATGGAGTGTGAGAAGGATGAACCAAACCTGAACCTTGTAAGTGACCTGATTGTCCTAGGAGCAAATTTAGATTGGCAGGATGAAGTTTATAATATGACTATGTTGCATAAGGCTGCGTGGTTTGGGAGAGTAGAAATTGTACGGATGCTTATAGATGCAGGGGCAGATTTAGATATTCAGAATATTTTTGGGAAAACAATATTATATGTGGCCGTAGAGGGTAATTATCCTGAAATTTCCCAGATGCTTATAGATGCAGGGGCAAATTTGGATATTCAAGACCGAGATGGTGAGACTGCGTTGCATTGGGTTGCGTGGCGTAATTATTCTGAAATTACTCAGATGCTTATAGATGCAGGAGCAAATTTGGATATTCAAGATAAATGGGATCAAACCGCGTTGCATTGGGCTGTGGGTAATGTTAGTTATGAAACCGCAAGGATACTTGTATATGCAGGAGCTAGAAGGGATATTAAAAATGAAGATGGTGACACCCCCTACGACCTTGCGAAAACCCAAGAACTTAAAGATTTATTAAAGTCATGAAATACATTAAACTTTTTGAAAACTTTGAATCGTATGACCCATATGAGCTGATGATTCTTCCTCCAAATAAGAAAGCTGAGATGATTATGAGGGAATGTGGAAAATCTAGTCCAAACCTGAATCTTGTAAGTGACCTGATTGTCCTAGGGGCGAATCTGGATTGGCAGGATGAAGAATATGATGAGACAACTCTGCACGTGGCTGCAAGGTTTGGGGAAATAGAGATCGCACAGATGCTTATAGATGCAAAGGCGGATTTGAATCTGCAAGATGAAGATGGTGAGACACCTCTGCACTTGGCTGCATTTAATGGATATGAAGAAATCGTACGGATGCTTATAGATGCAGGAACGAAATTGAATGTGCAAAATGAAGATGGTAATACACCTCTGCACTATGCTGTGATAAATTGGCATCGATATCCGACTACTTATGAAGAAATCGCAGAGATGCTTATAGACGCAGGGGCTAGAAAGGATATTCGGAATGAATATGATGACACCCCCTACGACCTTGTGAGAACTGAAGGACTTGAAAATTTATTAAGACCATGAAATACATTAAACTTTTTGAAAACTTTGAATCGTATGACCCATATGAGCTGATGATTCTTCCTCCAAATAAGAACGCTGAGATGATTGTGAGGGAGATTAGGAAGGATAGTCCGAACCTGAATTTCGTGAGTGGTTTAGACGAACCAAACCTGAATCTTGTAAATGATTTAATTGTTTTGGGGGCGAATTTGGATTGGCAGGATGAAGAATATGATGAGACAACTTTGCACTTGACTGCAAGATTTGGGAGAGTAGAGATTGCACGGATGCTTATAGATGCAAAGGCGGATGTGAATGTGCAAGATGATGGAGGTTGTACACCTCTGCATTATGCTGCATTTAATGGACATGAAGAAATCGTGAGGATGCTTATAGATGCTGGGGCGAAGTTGAATGTGCCAGATAATCGTGGTGATACACCTCTGCACTGGGTTGTACAAAATGGACGATTAGAAATCGCACGAATGCTCATAGATGCGGGGGCGGATGTGAATGTGCAGGATAATGGAGATTGGACACCTCTGCATATGGCTGTAGGAAATGGGAGAGTAAAGGTTGCAAGAATCCTGATAGATGCTGGGGCTAGAAAGGATATACCTGATAATGAAGGTAAGCTCCCCTACGACCTTGCGAAAACCCAAGAACTTAAAGATTTATTAAGACCATGAAATACATTAAACTTTTTGAAAACTTTGAATCGTATGACCCATATGAGCTGATGATTCTTCCTCCTAATAAGAAAGCTGAAATGATTATGAGGGAGATTAATAAGGATATACCAAACCTGAACCTTGTAAGTGACCTAATTGTCCTAGGGGCGAATTTCGATTGGCAGAACGAATATAATCATGGTATGAAACCTCTGCACATGGCTGCATGGAACGGGAAAGTAGAAATTGCACGGATGCTTATAGATGCAGGGGCGGATGTGAATGCGCAAGATGATGAAGAAGATACTAAATGTACACCTCTGCACTATGCTGCATTTAATGGGCATGAAAAAATCGTGAGGATGCTTATAGACGCAGGGGCGGATTTGAATGTGCAAAATGGAAGTGATTCTACACCTCTGCACGATGCTGCACAAAATGAGCAAGTAAAGGTTATTAAGATTCTTATAGACGCAGGGGCTAGAAAAGATATTAAAGATGAATGGGGTCAAATCCCCTACGACATTGTAGAAACCTCAAAACTTAAAAATTTATTAAAGCCATGAAATATATTAAACTATTTGAAAATTACATAAGTGGATTAGAGAATTATCTAGTTTATAAATATAAGCTCCATTGGGTAGCCAAAGTAAAGCGTAATCTTTTTGCTAGTAGTGTAGAACAAAAGGATATTGAAAAGGCTTTAGAAGAATGGAGATATACTGGAGATTGTGTTGTAACCAAAGATGCTGTTTGCGAATTATGTGGACAACCATATTTACATTATCATTTTCAAATAAGAAACTTACTGAAAAGCAATGAGTTATGGATTGGTAGTGAATGTATCAAGAGATTTAGTGCAGAAGATACCAAGTCTATTCAGTTTTTTGATAATTATGGTAATAGAATTACCGATGAACGTTTAATTATCAAAACAGTCAATAAACAAATGGTAGATTTGAAAAAGGATAAGAAAGTACAAGAAGTATTAGAATTACTTTCTGATCTTTACAATAAAACACTAGAATCTACTTTGAATGAATTATTTGACCAGTATTCAAATAAGGAATACCTTACTCCACTTCAAATGTTATGGTTAGATAATTATTTTTCAGAAAATAATATTGAAGTCAATCCACACATATTTAATGTGAATTTGAGTAATAGATTTTATTTAGATCAAGTATTCACAAGAAGTGCGGATTCTATTATGAGATTAGAGAACTACCTTACTCGCGATCAAAAAGAAATCCTTGATTATAATTTGAATAGAAAAAGAAGGTTATCGTAAATATTTGGTTTTCTATAAAAAATTCTATATATTAATAAACAAACTTTTGGAATTTAGTATATTTAAGAAAATGGAGTTATACCATGAATAACGCTGAACATAAAGTGTGGCATGAGATTAACGAACCCCTAAGTGCTGTTCAAAATTTGATAAATGGTTGCTTAGTGGGTCAATCAAAGGGTGCATATACCTTTGAAGAATCAAGTTTAATTTGGGAATCAATCAAATACTTGGTAACATTACAAGTACAATTAAGAGAAACTGAAAGTGATCCTAATGAATTTCTTCTCAAAGAATTATCAAAAAAAGATCCAGAAGAATCCGAAGAACCTCAAAAAGAAGTAGCATAAAGAGAAAGAACCCACGAAAGTGGGTTTTTTAATTTGGTATTCTCAATTATTTTTATTATCTTTGAATTATTAGTGTAATTATTTTATAGAAGCTACTTATGATTAATATTGAACAAAAGTCTAACAAAGTTATTATTAGTAATTTTAATGATAAGGGTATGGTAGACTTACATGAGTTTATTCTACCTAAAAGTGAAATGTTTGAATGGCAGTATTATTCAGACAAAAAGAAAGAAGAAAATGTTAGAAGCTGGGATAACAGACCTGTACAAAAGAAAACAGATGTTAAAAGACTAAATCGATTTCGATTAATTGAATGGATGGAAAATTTAAGCGAAGAAGAAAAGGAAAAGATATACGGATTTCATCAACCAAAGAAATTCTTTTGTGATATTGAGGTTGAAATCCAGAATGAATTCCCTGATCCAAATTTAGCAAAAACACCAGTTGTGACGATAGCATTATCTGATGAGGATAATATTATTACTGTTATGGGAACAAGAGAAATATCTGCTAAAGATGTAAAAGAAACTGAAATTAAACTCAAAGAATATTTCAAAGATTATACTCCAGATATAACATTCAAATATGTGTATTTTAATTCAGAATATGATATGCTATACACATTTTTTGTTAAGTTCTTACCGAGAATCCCTTTTTTAACAGGTTGGTATTTCTTGGACTTTGACTGGAAATATTTATTAAATAGGGCAAGACAACTGCAAATACCTGTTGAGAAGTCTTCTTTGACTAAAAGATTATCTGGGATGCACGAAACTCCTATGCATAAGGTAATCGTGGATTACAAAGAAATCTATGAAAAGTGGGACAAATCTCTTAAAGAAAACTTGACTTTGGACTGGACTGCAAAAAACAGATTAGGTTTAACAAAGGTTAAATATCCAGGTAGTTTAAAAGATTTATTTCTTAATGATTATTTGCTTTTTGTTTTTTACAATGCAGTAGATACCCATCTTGTGAATCTTTTGGATAAAAAAACTTCCGTTGCTGATATTTTCTTCAAACTAGGATCTCTTACAAAGTCTGAATACCAAAAGGCGTTTTCACCAGTTCACATGACTGAAAATGTGCTATGTAGAGGTCTTTTGGGTAAGAATATGGTAATGATCCCTCAAGAAACTAAAAATGATAAAGATAGCAAATACAAAGGTGCTCATGTTCATAAGCCTAAAGTAGGTTTATATGAGTTTGTGGGGGCATTTGACTTTGCTAGTTTGTATCCATCTGTTATGCGTCAATTTAATATTTCTCCTGAATCTTATCTTGGGCAAATAGATGATGGGGATGCTGAACCTAGTGGTGATATATTTGCTACTAAAAAAGAGAAGATAGTTAATACGGAAGATAAGATAGTTTGTGCAAATGGTGCCGTTTTTAGTAAAGAAGAAAGTGTACTTAAAAAAGCACTAGATTATTTTTACGATAAACGAAAACAAGCCAAATATAAATCGTATGAAGTAGAAAAAGAAATTGAGGTTCTAAAAAAGATATTAGAAACCAAATCATGAAGAATTGTGTGATATTAACCACTACTTCTAATCAAGAAGGGCTTGAGTATTATTTATTCAATGATAAGAAATTTGATATTATCATTATTGATTATACATCTGAAAATGAGGGTATAACATATCCCTCAAATGATATTAAAGTAATATTTGAATCTAATGGTGGTTATAAGTATAAAAATATAAAAAAATGTATAGAAACGCTTGATATTTTGGAAAAATATGATTATATTTGGCTTCCTGATTGGGATGTAAGAATTTCCAATGAAAGTGTAAATAAACTCTTTATGTTGGCTGAACAATTTAATCTTGATTTATGTCAGCCATCTCTTAGTTCGGACTCTCATATGTCATGGTCTATAACCGAATATAACCCTGATTCTGTTGTAAGACTAACAAATTTTGTAGAAGTAATGTGTCCTTTATTCAAATCTTCATTTTTAAAAGAAGTTCTATGGACATTTGATTTAAACTATTCAAGTTGGGGTTTGGACTTTTTATGGTGTGAAATTGGAAAAGAAAAGACCATAGGAATTATTGATTCTGTGATCGTAAAACACGAAAGACCTATATCTTCTCATGAATGGATTTTACCTAATGGTAAAACTGCACATCAAGAATTAGAAGAATTACAAAAAAACTATAATTTATTTTTAGATCCTAAAGTTCTTAAATCCCTGAATTAAATGAACTTACAAATAAAAAAAATTTGATTAAAAAAAATTAATCAAAAAAATGCGGTTTAGTAAGTTTTTATAGAATTAAACAGACCTATATAGCAACAAGGTTTTTACTTATGTGTAAAAGTAAGATTAAAGACATTTAATCATTTTAATAATAAAAAATAAAAGAAGTATTATGGCAAAAAGTCGTGATTTATCGATTGAGATACTTTCTGAGTTAACAGCATTTTCAAAATATGCTCGTTTCAACGAAGAACTAGGAAGAAGAGAAACTTGGGAAGAAAATGTATCCAGAGTTGAGGATATGCATATTAGGAAATTCCCAGAATTAAAAGAAGATATTAACAAAGCATTTGAATATGTTAAACGCAAAGAAGTTGTACCTTCTATGAGGTCTATGCAGTTTGGGGGTGAAGCCATTGAGAAAATGAATATAAGAATTTTTAACTGTTCATTTATTGCTATTGAACGCCCAGCTATTTTTTCTGAAATTATGGTTCTTTTGATGGCTGGTACTGGTGTTGGATATTCTGTTCAATATAGACATATCAACAAATTACCTGATATTAAGACCCCTAAAAGAAGTAGAAAATATGTAATTGAAGACACAATTGAGGGTTGGGCAAATTCCCTTAAAGCACTTTTGAAGTCATATTTCTATGGTACGCAATTACCTATTTTTGATTATTCTGGAATCAGACCAAAGGGTACACCTTTGAAGACATCTGGTGGTAAAGCACCAGGTCCAGATCCTTTGAGAAAATGTTTAGATGAAATTCAATCTATCTTTACAAGAAAGAATGTAGGTGAAAAGTTGAAGCCTATTGAAGTTCACGATATTGTTTGCCATATTGCAGATTGTATTTTGGCTGGTGGTATTCGCAGATCTGCAACTATTGCTCTTTTTGATTCATTTGATGATGAAATGCTTAATTGTAAAGGTTACTTGTCGGCTGAAATTGAATCAGACTTCATTTACAATAAGCAAACAAAACAATTTGTTGGAGATGCGAGACATCAAGGTAAAATTGTTCAAGTGTATCTTTCTAAACAAGAGTTTGATAAATTCGAAAATGAAGGCGTATTGGCTTGGTATTGGTTTCATCCTCAAAGAGCAAGAGCTAATAATTCGGCTGTATTTTTCAGAAAGAAATTTCTTGGAAAGGAAACGACAGAAGAAAAAATTATTGCTAAACTTAAAAAAGAGTTTGGTATCAATGAATACTCTCAAGAATCATTGATTAATACATTTACAAATTTTGTAAGCGAGTATTTGGTTGCTCATTTTGTAGATGGTAAGTATTATGAAGACATTGTTGATTCTACAACTCAAGATGATTTTATGAAAGTTTGGAAAGCATGTGAGGCTTCTGGATCAGGTGAACCAGGCGTATTTTGGACAAATGACCCTGATTATGGAACAAATCCATGTGGTGAAATTTCATTGAAATCTGCACAGACATGTAATCTTTCTTCAATTAATGTAAGTACATTGAAAGATCAAAAAGATTTGGAAAACAGAGTTTGGGCAGCTACATTGATTGGTACCTTACAGGCTACTTACGATAGTTTTGATTATATTTCAGAGAATTGGCAAGAAAATCAGCAAGATGAAAGATTGCTGGGTGTTTCTTTGACTGGAATCTGTGATATTGATTATACTAAGTTTGACTGGAATAAAGCATCATTACATTCTGCGGAAGTGAATGCTAAGTATGCTAATATACTTGGTATAAATGAAGCAGCTAGAATTACATGTATTAAGCCAGAAGGTACTGCATCATGCGTGATGGGGACAGCATCAGGTATCCATGCAAGACATTCTCAATATTACATTAGACGAGTTCGTTATAACAAACAAGAACCTATTGCTAAGTATTTGATGGAAAACCATCCCGAATTAGTAGAGGAAGAAGAGTTTAATCCTTTGAATATTGTTGTTGCTTTACCCCAAAAATCTCCTGCTGAATCAGTCACAAGAGAAAATGAGACAGCTATTGATACATTAGAAAGAGTAAAATTTTTCAATGAGCATTGGGTTTCACCTGGTCATAGATATGGTCCTAATCAGCACAATGTTTCTTGCACTATTTCAGTAAGAAACAATGAATGGAATAAAGTTGGTAAATGGATGTGGGAAAACAGAGATGTGTATTCTGGTATAGCAGTTCTCCCCTACTCCGATGCAATTTACAAGCAGGCTCCATTTGAAGAATGTGATGAAGAAACATACAATACAATGATGAAAAATCTAAAATCAATAGATTTAACGAAGGTTTTGGAAATTGAAGACAATACAAATCTCTTAGGGGAATTGGCTTGTGCAGGTGGTGCTTGTGAAGTTACATTTGGTTAATCAATAAACTATTAACGAAAGGGTACCTATAATAAGAATAGGTATCCTTTTTTATTGAGGTTTTTATGGAACTGTTTGATGTAGTAAATGCAATTTTTTCCAAATCAGATTGGAAAAAGGTATCTCGTTATGATAAAGATAGGAATTTCTTTATGATAAATAGATTTATTTCTATAGGTTTGCCTAGACAAGCATCAATGTTTAATAGCAAATTTATTCCGAAGGAACATGTCCTTGATTATTGGAATAGGCAATTATCTAAACTATATAATGGAATCCCTGAGTGGATATTTACAAAAGGAGAGAAAGCATCCAAAGATGAAAATGAAAAATTTAAAGTAGATTTAGACTTAAAAAAAATATTTTGTGAATATACTAAATGTAGTTTTCAGGAATTTGATTTATTAGTAAGTATAGATCAAAAAGGTGTAGAAAAAGAACTTGAAATGTATAAGAATATATTAAAAGCTAGAAAAGATTCAAAGTTTTCAGAAGAATAAAAGGTTAATCTCATGTCAGCAATACTTGAACAATTATTTACAGAAAAGTTTAGACCTAAAAGGGTCGAAGATATTATATTGGCACCCAGAATTAAAAGTGCTATAGGACAAGGTGTAATACAACAGCATCTTTTATTAGTAGGTTCTCAAGGAATGGGTAAAACCTCCACAGCCAAAGCAATAGCCGATAGATTTCCAAATATGTATATAAATGTTTCGGACGAATCATCTGTTGATGTGATTCGTGATAAAATTAAAGGATATTGCGAAAGGATATCAGTTTTAGATGGAGAGGACTCTATGAAAATTGTTATTCTTGATGAGATTGATGGAGCATCGGATCAATTCTATAAAGCACTTAGAGGCGTTATGGAAGATCAAAGATATATCTCAAAAGTAAGATTTATTGGAACCGCTAATTACATAAATAAAATTCCAGATCCAGTTCGATCTAGATTCTTCATTCTAGATTTTAACCCTACTAATAAAGAAGAAGAACTTGGGCTAATGAAAGATCAAGCGAAGCGAATAGCACATCTTCTTAAAAGTTTAAACATAGAATTTGAAAATGATGCTATAAAGGAATTAATCAAGAGAAATTTCCCTGATATGAGGGCGATGATAAATAAGATTCAAAATTGGCATACATCTGGTAGAAACAAAATTACTTTGAATGAGATTAAGGAATTAAATTATTCTTTTAATAGTCTATTTGAACTATTGACGAAGAAAGATACTGATCCTGTTGAAAACTATAAATACATTGTTAAGAATTGCTCAAACAAAGTAGATGATGTTCTAATGAGTTTGCACAATGATTTCCCCTTGTGGATTTCTGAAAATAAGCCAGAATTAATAAATAAAATTCCAATGTCTTTAGTTTTAATTGGAAAGTGGCAAGCTGATAAACAACAATGTATTGATCCTATAGTAGCATTAACAGGTTGTTTTTTTGAAATACAAATGCATATGAAATCATAATGCAATCCGTTAAATTAACAAACCAAGAGCTAAAATCAGTAGTGGATTTATTATTATTCAAGTACATAATAATAGATGAATCCAATGCTGTTGTTGATGTTATCAAAAGGTTTGGAATCAGTCCAGAACATAGAATTAAAGGTCTATGTGAGCCTATGTCATATATTTCCCAGAATTTTATTGAACTTACCCAATATAAATCATTAGGTTCGAAAAATAGGATAGGTCGATTATCTGCAATCTCTGTTCTAGAAGAACAGATTGTTAAAGAGTTTTGCTTTAAGGGTGTCCACGCTTTAGATTTATCTATAAAGTTGGATGCCCTTTCTGTTTTTCATGCACTATTAGATTATGGACATAAAGATTATTGTAGCCAAGCGGTTCATATAGCCGTTAAGTATTTGAGAGTAGATATGCTCCTTAGATTAGCTGAGGAAGGATATGACTTTTGGCTTGTTCATCCAGATTGGGAAGCTAGACCCATAGACACTTTATTAACAATGATGTCATTCCAAGAGGAACTACCTTTTCTAACAGGGACTAATATTAATCAACAGATTGCAGATTGTTTTGATATTATTGTAAAAAATAGTGATTTATCAAAATTTATATCTATATCTGGAGAAAACTATGGAATATATAATGGGAACCCTATTGTCCGAAAAAGAAAGGGAATAGTACCAGAAATAGAAGAAATTTTCTATAAAGTCGTACATGGGCTAGTATAATTTGATATATACTATATCAAAGTAAAATTTTATGAAAATATGCGTAACACAAAAGCTATTATTGAAGCCATTTGTAATTATACAAGTTTTGATCCAGTTATAAAAACAGGATTAACTTATTTAAAAGAATCTGAAGTTGATATTGTTCATTGGAATGCTTTAAACGAGCAAGAAGAGCAAAATGTCTTGAAATCAGATGAAATTAAAGGGGCATTTAACAGATTTAGTTCATCTGTTACAGGATCAATAGTTAAAGAAACTAAACCTGAAGGATTTAATAAGTGGGTACCTAACTTAACAAATAACCCAATGTTTAGCACCCCTCAAACAGATTCTCAAAAGACTAAGGACGCTGTTCAAGCTGATAGAGAGAAATATAAGGCTAAACCAGGTTCATGGGAAGAAAAAGTAAAGCATCTTGATAAATTTCAAATGACTCAAGCGGAGATTAGTGCAGATGTAAAAAAGTCAGCAAATAATACATATTATGAAATTCTATCTCAAACCGAGAAAAAGGTAGGTAAAGAGAACATCAAGAACTATATTGAAAAAATTTCCGATGATGTTCAAAATTTCGTTTCTTTAGTTACTTATCTAACAGATCAAATAGTAAAGGAAGCATGGGTAAATGCTCCACAGACAATACAAAAAGTATCTGGAAACAGATTATATTTCTTAGAACAAGCCGCTATGGAAATAAGAGGTAATAATGTTAATGCTTTCATGAAAGAAGCTAAGACATTATTGAATGTTGCATTTGATTTAAGTAATTATTTTGTTCTACAAAATGCAAATGACGACATTAAAAAATCAGTAGAAGAAGTTTGGCCAGAAGTTAAAAGATTAGCAAAGGAAAAGATTGATGCCATTAAAGCACCTGAACCTGTAAGAACTATGTTTGCTTTTAATGAGACTATTATGAATAATTTCAAGTCTCAGTTGTCAGACGCTGTTTGGGAATCTATTCCAACATTAATTGAAAAACACGGTGATTCATTCTTTTTGATTATAGAATCAGAGCAGATAATGCCAATTCACGATGCTTTTAATAGCAGTCGATTCCAAGCATATCATCCTATATTTGAATCAATGTATTATGAATTAAAAGATAAGAAACCATTCAATTGGTTATTAGAATTAGAAACATATCTCATTGATGATAAAGAAATTGAGAAAAATTTGACATATTGTGCTACTACTTTGGTAAGACAGCAATTAGCAAAAAATGCAGATTTAACATTCCCTACCATAGGGAAAGTATCAGGTTTTACCGCACATAAATTGGCACAGGACGCTTATAGAGCCGAAGACGGACTTAGTGAGATACTTGGAGTAAAAGACTCCTTGTGGATCACTTCTGGCTATGTTCCTGGTACATTTGGATTAATTCTTTTATTCTTTAATGTAGCATCAGCTGTTCTTTTTGTCGCATATGCTGAAGATGTTGTAGGATTTGATATGGATAAATCTTATCCTGAAATGGCAAATTTACCTATTTGGAAATCTTTCAAAGAGAGTGCATTTGATCTAAAAGTTGAATATCAACAAAAGAGAAAAGAAGAAACTAAAGATTTAAAAGTTGGAACTACTTCACCTAGAAGTGCAGCTAAGACTGGAATAAAAATCAAATAAATAAATGAGTTCTAATATAGTTAAGCCATATAGTAAAGACGCACCCATTGTCCTTAAAACATTAGAGTGTAAAGCGATATATGATGATAAAATTCATACAATAACTATACAAGTCCCAAATGGTGATGAATTCATTTGTTCTGCAAACACTTTTAAATGGGTAGAGGGATACCCTAAAAGTGTAGGGGCATGTCATAAAAGATGCGAAAATGCTTTAAATCATCTTAAGAATGATAACTTAATTGAAGTTTTTCAAGAACTTTATAAGTTGCCATATGCTCCTTTTTTCGTATATTTGTTTGAGAAAGATAAGTCAATGCTCAAGAATTTTACTTACATTATAGATAAGGCTAAAGATTCGGATAAAGAAAAGGTTGAACTTTTCCTTAAATCTATTCTAGAAGAAAGTGAGGATATAAATAAATTGAAAAAATCAGAAACAGAGACATATAATTTTTTGAAAGAAAGTATAGAAAACCTTATTTTATATCTAAAATCTAAATGTGAAGTTTTTTATTGGTTCTATCAAGGTCTTCCTCAACTTTCTCAGTTTGGAATATGGTAATATGATTGAGCATAAAAGTTTTAATTTTGGTACGCCTGTAAAAGTTGAATATACCGTAGAAAATGAGAAATCTAACAAAGTGTATGCAAAAGTTATTTGTTCAAATTTTAAAGATAAACAAATATATTCTTGCATAACCCCGCATGGTTCTATAATAAAAACTCATTATTCTAATTTAGACACTTTAAATGATGACGAATATTTTTATTTAAAAGATTTAGAACAGAAAGTCATTGAATCTAATAATATACTTTACAATAATCTATTTTTTAACGATCAGAATACTGGAATTAAATAAATGTTATATGTTCTTATAGATGCAAATAATTTTTTCATAAAAAATCTATTCGCATATAAAAGTGGTATGCGTAAAAGTGAAAAATTATTTGAAAAGGAAGAACAAATCATAGAGTATTCTCATTTATTGAGTAATTCTTTATTTCATTTGATAGATAAGTTTGAAGGTAGAGTAGGATTTGTACTTTGTTTTGATAATAAAACTTGGCGCAAGTCCTATTATAATTTATACAAGGCTAATAGAGAATATGATGATAATGTGAATTGGGACGCTTATTTTAAGTTTGTTGATGACTATTGTGAAAAAATGTCATCTATTCATAAAATTAATGTTTCAAAAATTGAAGGTGGCGAAGCTGACGATTTATTATATCTCTGGTCAAAAAAACTGAATAATTCAGGATATGATTGTGTTATAGTTAGCGAAGATAAAGATTTATTACAATTGGTAAGAAATACTAAAAATAATAATTTTACTATAATCTACAATAATTCATTTAAGAATCCTAAGATATACAAACATCCAGAAACAAATCTTAAAGAAAATGATGTTGAATTTACAATATTTAATGCATCTGACGCTTTACTGAATTCTAGGACACTTATAAAATGGATTATGCAAGAAGCGGATTCTTTAGAAGATGTTGATATACAGCATTATCTTATTAAAAAAATACTAATAGGAGATGATGGGGATAATGTACCTTCTATTTGGATATGGCAAGATAAGAATGGTAAGAAAAAGAGAGTTACCCCATCAATAGCAGAAAAGATAATTGCAAATTATTTAGCTATAAATGAGAACCCTATTTATTATCTTTTAAATGATTTTGAATTTTTTAAGACCTCTTTAGCAGATTCAATAAAATTTGTTTTAGGTATAAAGATTGATATTGAAGAAATAAAAGAAAATGTTGAGCGTAATTGCAAACTTATGTGTTTGCACCATAATTTTATGCCGAAAGAAATTTTAAAAGATTTTCAGAAAAATTATGATGATAGTATCATAAGTAAAATAGAAAAAGATAATTTTTTGAAAGGAACCAAATATTATCAAGATCCTAGAAAAACTATAGGTAAAACTGATAAACTTGATTCTTTTTTCAATTCCTTTGGAGCATAATGAAGCGTTTTATAGTTTATATGGAAACAGATAAAGATTATGAAGAAACTGTCGTTGGTGAAGGTATTGAATTTAGTAATGAAAATGTAGCAGTTTTTGAGTTCTTAACCTCTACTATTTTAATTTTAGATTCAACAGAATCTGTATCTAAACATTATGAGACCATAGGAAAAATAAAGATTAAATGGATAGATTACGATTTATTTCAAAAATTAATTCATTAATTATGAAAAACATAAAAAACAAAATTTGATTTTGATATATAGTGTAGATATAAAATTTATTTTTTCTCACTAGAAAGGAAAAGACTTATGACGAACAAACTCGTCACCGACCTTCTACTAGGTAATTTTGATGATAATTTATTAGAAATGAGTAATGATACTTATTTTCAAAAAATCCTAGAACAACCCACCATAACTAAAGATCTTCAAACAGGAGCGGTTTACAAAATATCCAGTATCTTACCATTTGGTAAAGATCGGATTACTGTTGTCACCGAGGAATTTGGAGAAATACCTGTACAACTACGTAAAGAAAAGGAATTTCTTAAGTTAATAGGTTGCACTATTGAAGAATTTATTGATGCACTATTAGAGGAAACTCCTAGTGTTCAACTGCCAACTCATGTAATGACTGTAAAATACGGATCTGAACTTGAAGGTACTTTAATGGGTGCATATGTTTATGCCTTAAAACAAGAACTATATTCAGAAATTAAAAATCCTGAAAAAGTTTATATGGCTCATGTTTTAGAAAGAAATAAAGGTGGTTTCTTAGTTAATGTTAATGGATTATATGGGTTCTTACCAGGTTCATTAGCAGCGGCTAATAGAATTTTAGATTTTGATTTATATCTTAATACTAAAATACCAGTTATGGTAGAGGATTATTTACAGGATTCTGATATGTTTATTTTTTCAAATAAAAAATATATTAAGAATATGATTCCTTTAGAAATTGAGAAATTATCAAAGACTGAAAAATATAAAGGTAATGTAACTGGAACTTCTAAATTTGGAATTTTCGTTGAGTTTAATACAATTTTGACTGGTCTTATTCATACAAGTGAAATGGATAGAGAACAGATTGAAGAATTCAAAAAAGGAAAATGGAAGGCTGGATGTGAAATAGAGTTCTGGGTTAAAGAAATTGCTAATGATAATAGACTTATATTGACATTTGTAGATCAAAATGCTATGAATCAGAAATACGAATCTTTAGCTTCTTATGAAGCGCAGATGGAAGAAAATGGACAGAAACCTATTTATTTAGGCCACATTATTTCTGTCAAACCGAATGTTGTTTTAGTAAAGATAGAAGATAATATTATAGGTGCATTAGCTGAAAAAGATTTCAAGAAATTTAAAACAGCACCTATGAAAGTATCTGATGAATTGAGAGTAAAAATCGAAAAGATTGATATTAGCAAGAGAAGAATGACATTAAATGTGGTAACCGCTTAATATGGCTATAAGTGAAATATATTGCAAACTGACAAACGATCCATACTTTGAATCAGATAGATTAGAAGTAACTAGTGATATAGAAGCATTAATTGAAAAAATAAGAATGGTAATGCTTACAAAGAAAGGAGATGTTTTAGGTGAACCTGAGTTCGGAGTTGATCTAGAGAAATATATTTTTGAGACATTTTTTGATAGAAGGGCTATTCTTTCTGAAATTAATAATCAGTTTTCAAAATATATCCCAGAACAAAATAGATATGATTTAAATACAAAAGTTGACATCTCTAAAGGAGAATTTAGGGATAACATAATTGTAGATATATTTATAAATCAAGAAAAGATATTAGGATTTGCGATTTAAGCTAAAGGGGTCAATTTAGACCCCTTTTTTTATGTATAATTATTGTATTGCTTTAATTATTAGATATATAGAATATCTACAAAATTATATGAAATATGAAGCAATTTTTCAAGCTAAATAGAATTACATTCCAGCGTCTATATGAAGATGCTCAATCTTGGTTTCAGACTGTTTATAATTTAACTAGAGACCAATTTACGCCAGCATCTCCATGGGGTCAATTATTAGGTACCTTAATAAATCTTGCACAGATGATTTTTTATTATATTGAAGATAGTATAACGGAACTCAATATAAATACTGCGTCAAGAAGAGAATCAATTATAGGTATAGCTGCAATGAATGGACATTCAGCGACACGTTCAACAGGTTCTAGGGGTGATATAATTTTAGAATATTCTGGTGAAAATGTTGATATGTATGGTCAAAGTATAATCATACCAAACTATACTAAACTCTTTTGTTTGAATAATGGACAAAGTTACATACTAGACTTAAATCAAGACGACATTCGAGTTAATATTACAAATAATGAAAAAAATAAAGTAAAAATTATACAGGGTGTTTGGGAGAATCAAACATATACAGGAACTGGAGAAATTCTTCAATCCTTTGAGGTAAATGTTAGAGGAAGAAAAGAAATTGATGAGAACTATGTATTTGTTTATGTAAATGGTGAATTATATCCAAAATATGAATCTTTATATGATATACCTTTAGGTAAAGCGGGATGTTTAATTAGAACTGGAATGACCTCTGGTATTGATATTTTCTTTGGTACTGAATTTAATGGTAAAGTTCCTGCACTTGGCTCTACGATTAGAGTTGAATATCTAATAACTAATGGATCGTTAGGAAATATATTATCAAATATAAATGATGTTACATTACGTTGGGATGAAACTGGCTATGATATTACAGGTAAAGAAATAGACTTAAATTCAGCCCTAAGTACTAGTTTAGCAACACCCCTAGTTTTTGGAACCGATCATGAGCCAATAGAACTAACAAGACTTATAGCACCTAAAATAAGCAGATCATTTGTATTAGCAAATGCTGAGAATTATTCAATATTCTTACAAAAAATGAATTATTTCAGTATTGTTGAATGCTTCTCTACTTTTGATGATAATGTAGAAGAAGATGATAATGTAATTTACATTTTCGCTATACCTGATATATTAAAAAGAGTAAGAAACAATGAGGACTATTTTACAATACCTCAAGAACAATTTGCTTTAACTGATACCGAAAAAAATTCAATTTATAGACTTTTGCAAGAGTCGGGGCAAATGATAGTAACTACAGCTGTAAAGGTATTAGATCCAGTTATTGTAAGATATGTTTTAAATGTATCTATTATTGTGTTTGAAGGGTATGATGTTGAAACTATTAGAGAAAAAATAGTAGAAAGAATTGCACAATATTTTCTAAATAATAAAAGAAGGGATAGGATACCTAAATCAGATTTAGTTGCTATAATAGAATCTATAGACGGAGTTGATTCTGTTGATTTATATTTTGTAAATGAAGGAAATGAATTAAAAAAATATAATTGGTTAGAAGAACTAAAAACTAATCCTAGTGCTGTAGAACCTGATGATATTGGATTAGATGAACATGGTAATATAATTATTGGGAAAAGCGAATTGCCTATTTTAAGAGGCGGGTGGTCAGATAGAAATGGAGTATCTTTTCAAGATAATGCAGATTTAACTATAACTAGTTCTGTAAATATTGACATTTCTAGAATGACTCCTAAAACAGTTAATTCCGAATTACATTCTAATGGAGTTAAAAACCTGAAAGGCTTAAAATAATTACCATAAACTGTGGCCGAGACTTCTAAATTTAGTTATACATGTTGTTGTGTAGATGAATTAAAATTTTGGGTGAACCAAACACAATCCCCTACGCAAGAAAGTGGTGCACAGGGGACTCAAGGCATTGGTATACAAGGACCTCAAGGTACTAGTGGTAATCAAGGTAGTGGAACACAAGGAATACAAGGTGCACAAGGAAGACAAGGTAATAACGGAACGATAGGTCAAGATGGTAATCAAGGGGTTCAAGGAACTCAAGGTGTACCTGGATTCGGTACTGGTACACAAGGTAATCAAGGTACCCAAGGTACTCAAGGTACCCAAGGTAATCAGGGTAATCAGGGTAATCAAGGTAACCAAGGCACTCAAGGTATTCAAGGTATTCAAGGTATTCAAGGAGTTCAAGGAGTTCAAGGGATTGAAGGTACTCAAGGAGTTCAAGGAGCACAAGGTAATCAAGGAAATCAAGGAAATCAAGGTAACCAAGGCACACAAGGAGTTCAAGGAGTTCAAGGTAATCAAGGAGTCCAAGGTTCTATCGGAATTGGTACTCAAGGTGTTCAAGGTGTTCAAGGTAATCAAGGAGTCCAAGGAGACCAAGGTTCTATCGGAATTGGTACTCAAGGAGTTCAGGGAATCCAAGGCGTACAAGGCGTACAAGGCGTTCAAGGAGACCAAGGTTCTATCGGAATTGGTACTCAAGGAGTTCAGGGAATCCAAGGCGTACAAGGAGTTCAAGGAGTTCAAGGAGTTCAAGGTTCTATCGGAATTGGTACTCAAGGAGTTCAAGGTGTTCAAGGTATTCAAGGTACACAGGGTAATCAAGGCAATCAAGGTAATCAAGGCAACCAAGGTAATCAAGGCAACCAAGGTAACCGAGGAGATCAAGGAAATCAAGGAGTTCAAGGTACGCAGGGTTCTCAAGGCAGCCAAGGTACTCAAGGTACACAAGGAACTCAAGGCAACCAAGGAAACCAAGGCAATCAAGGTACTCAAGGTCTTCAAGGTACACAGGGTACACAGGGTAATCAAGGCATCCAAGGTACCCAAGGAACTCAAGGAAACCAAGGTAATCAAGGAGTCCAAGGTTCTATCGGAATTGGTACTCAAGGTGTTCAAGGTAATCGAGGAG
>JACCDZ010437972.1_pt1 | contig 36579 bp, 38 predicted proteins | sample 7449551 | NCBI WGS metagenome assembly JACCDZ01 (sample SAMN15323452, study PRJNA562643) | freshwater metagenome | isolation source: river surface water | place: USA:Blue River Watershed | collected 2017-08-18 | reverse complement strand
TTCCGTTCGTCTCATTCTCGAAAAAGAGACCCCGACCCACAAACCCTAAATCCTTTCAGGAAAATGCGCTAAAATACCCTTATGTTGCTTGGAGGTATGGGTACCATACCCGAGTACACCGCAACGAGCGAAGTGAGTGAAGGAAACGAGTTAAATTTATTGAATCATTAATCCAAAAAGTATCGACGTAATATTTGCTATTAGAGAAACAAAAAGTGATTTTGGTAATTTTAATTTAAGAAATTGATTATAAATAATTGCTTCTATCAAAATGATTGAGACTTCACCGATAAATATATACAAACCACGATTAGAAATATAAATTGGAAGTATCAACCAGAAATATGGCAATGTTAATGTTGAAGCTACAAATCCTGCAAAGACAGTTTTGGATGATTTTATTTCCTTGTCTTTAAAAAAATATTTTATAAGCAAAAAAGCGCTAGGAATCTCAATAATCAATGTAAACAGCAAAGAAAATAAAAATTTCTGTTCGTATAACATAATATAGTTCTGGATATTACTGGCAACCTTTGCTAAACAATCCATTAAAGAAGCAAGCAACAGATTGCCAAAATCCTCTTCTTGCGGGTTCTGATGAAGGTACCGGTTCAATATTTACCCGTGGACCATTGAATATCTCAATCTTTTTCGGATTACCATTATTGTATTCTGATGTTTGCTTGGATTTATAAAAAACTAATTTACTGTTAGAAAATCCAGCAATAGAATATTCAATATCTTCTCCTACTAGAGGATTTTTGTCACTAATATACTTATTTGATGGTTCAAAATTTTTTAACAGCAAATTAATATCCATCAGATTTAAATTTTTAAGATCAATTGAATTAAATTTTTCCTTTGTTGTCCAGTATATGTTAAATGAGTTAAATTTGTATCCTTTAGTTAAACATTCATTGTCGAGTATTTGATATGCTTCATATTTATCAATCGCATGTCCTGTAATATAACCGATTAAAACTACATTCGGAAATTCGTTCAGATTTACAACCTTAACGCATCTATCGACAGAATGGTAGTATGGAGGAATTAAATCAGCAGAAACTGTTGACGAAAACATAAAAACAAAATTCAATAAAAACAAAGTGTAAGTAATTTTTTTCATAATTTACTATTTAATATTAATAATAGAATTTTATTCACCGTACAATTGAGTAATTTTAAATATTGCACTACGAGTTTTTGGACCAAAATATCCTTGACTTGGGTAAACATTATTTTTAATTTGAAATTTTATTAAAGCTTTTTGAGTAAGCAAACCGAAATATGTAGTTTCATTACCCTTAGATCCAGAACCGTTTTCGACGATTTTATAACCTGTCGCATTTAGAATTTGTTGCAAGACTTTAACATCTTCTCCTGAGTCACCAACCTTTAGATCTCTTTGAAAAACTTCTGAAAATTTATTGTCATCATTAGACCCTGTGTTGTTAGATCCTGTATTGTTAGATCCGGTTTGACATGAAAAATCTTTTTTCCACTTATAAGTGCTTGGGCAATATCTTTCGTTCCAAACATGTTGAGGTGCTCTTTCCCAACCAGTTTGTAAGCTTTCACACGCATATATATCTTCAACTAAACCACATTCTTTTGTTTTATTGTTAACAACAACGTCTTCACAATCACCAGAAGAACCAGAGTGACTTTCACTGCAACAGAAACCACCTTTTTTGGCTGTACAAATCAAATCATATCTTGTGGTGCTTGTATTATTGGTATATCCAGCAGGACAATTTTCTGCTTCGATATAACCTACAGGTAACGAACAAGTCGAGCATTCATCGCCAGATATAAAACTAGCACATTCCTTTGTTTGATGATTAACACCTAATTTGTCTGCTGACATTTCACCTTGTAATTCACTAAAACTTGCTAAGGAAAAAAATAAAATAATTATTAAAATTTTTTTTGTTTTCATTTAAATATTATAACAGAAGACAAAAAAATAACTATTTTCGATAATTTTTTAAGTTCTCGTTTTTTTAGCAACGACCGAATCCCTTACTTTACACACCTCCCACATGTGCTAGGTTATAAGAAGTTGAACCTTCAACAAAGGAGACAAAATGACACAAATAACACCTAGTCGTCCGACAATAATAATGTTCGGTATGCCAATTTGGCACCATCCTCATGGCACTAAACTTTCTGTGAAAGGATTCGATTGGGAGAATCTATCCGAAAACAAAAAACTCACCCTAAGTTCATCTGCTGTTGAAATCAGAATTCATCCCGATTCCCGCCAGAATGGTTGGGTGGTCGAGTATGAAATTCAACATTCTCCCGATTCTTGGATCAAGGGTCAAGTTTGGATGTCAGCAAGTGACCTCAGGACAGCTTTCGGTCTTTCGAATGAGTGTGATGAGATGTCTGGGCAAGCGATACTTAACTATCACGGCGGAGATGTTGCAAAGCAGGGTAAGTACATTCGCTACGGTAATTATCTCAACATTCCTGGTCCAGGGACTGGTCACGATGGCGACGCAAATGTTTCCATCTGTATCGATGTGCCGATAGAAATGGCAGTCAAGGTGCTCCTACAGTAATACTATTAAAATCGAGAGGCAAGAACTTATCATTCTTGTCTTTTTTATTTACTAAATCCGCACAATTTGCCCAAACCAAAATTTCTGCTACGCTTATCGCAGATTCAACCAACCTTTTTATGATCACTATTGATAGTCGCAGATTTGAAATGATTTTTTCAAAGATCTTTGTGGCATATAGGGATGGAACGCACCTTTTTTCCAACCCTGAATTTAGAGCTTCGAAAATAGCTCCACAAAAAATATTTATTCCAAGCGGAGTTGAAGTGGGGAGTCACAAGCATCTCTATTGGTTGTCACTTGTTGCCATGTCAGATAGGCGTACAACAAGTCGGCATCTGTATCAGAGATTCGCAAAACTTTTTTCCAGAAATAGGAAATTGTTTGAAATAGGTTATGTCCCAAGCCTAAAGCGTTTAGAATATTTATTTAGGAAGTATCAAATCGCTTTGCCTGAAAAAGAAATTGAAAGGTTTCAGCGACGCAAGATACATTTGGATACATATTTCGAAGGTAACCCACTGAAAATTTATGAAGGATTTCAAACTATCGAACAGATACTCAAAAACATCGATAGGATTGAAAAGCAAAGCAAGATAAAGATTATTTTGCCAGGTGCAAAGGCGAAAATTCTCACACTACTTGCAATGTTTTTCTATGAGTTGGGATTCCATCCTGATTTTCAAGATCTTGTGCCTGTGGATAGTTGGGTTCAAGTGATTTCTGTTTCAACAGGTGCACTGACTGGAGAAGGAAAGATTAGATTCACTCCGCTCGAAAAAATGATTCGACCTGAAATGGCAAGAGTTTCGAATTTGTTCCGCGAGATTGAAGGTGTTCAAAATGCGACTTGGATATTGGGAAATAACCTTTGTGCAAACTGTGCTAGAAAATGCATGAGGGATGTTTGTCCAATTTTCGAAGAGTGTTTTGGACCGTTTTTCCGAGACAGAACTGAATTGAAGAATCACTCTGGATCGATTGTGTTACCTCCGCCATATATCGCGAAATGCGAGACCTCTGAAATTGAAGACCCCTTTTGACCACGAGCTTTGCGCTCGTGGTTTTTTATTAAAAATAATTTGTAGTATTATTATCTTATGAATCCAGAAAAATTTGCAAACCAACAAAACTCACAAGAAACTTCATCTACTGAAACATCTATTGATCCTGAAAAACAAATTGAACAAGTAGAAGCACCCAAGGATATTGAAACAAAAGATGAACAAAAAACCCTTGAGGGGTATCAAGAAAGTAATGTTGCTGTGAAACAAGAAATCGCTCGCACAGAACAAGACAGAGATTCGCTTGTGGTGCAGGTAGGTGCGGTGCGAGAAAAATTGTATGGTGAAAATGTTCCACCCACTGTTGATATTCCTAGTGTCGATGCGATAGATACGAGGCTCGAAGCTTTGCGACTAGAGCAAATTAAAACATCTTCTAATTATCCAGGTGATTGGACTTTGCTATTACGAGACAGAATGCTCGATCCTGTTACAAAAGAAAAATTTATAAAAACAAGAGTGGATGCAATGGTTCACATGAAAGAGGGACAAATTCCTCCTAAACCAGAAAGTGGATTTAATTTAACAAAAGACACTGCTTATCAAGAGCACTATCAAAAACAAATTGACGAGTATGATGAAAATGTGCAAAGAATTTTTAATTCCACTGAATATACAACTGCCGGAGAGGCTGACAAAGAACCAAGGGTATTGGGTACGGGTAATATTGGTCAAACTGGGACAGTGTTTAGTGATGCAATTAAATCCGACGGGTCGAAATTAACTCCAAGAGAAAAAAATATTATTGAAGCACACGAAAAGGGGCACGGAATTCGAAATTTTGTTTCTTCGGATAGGCAGGATTTCACTCAATCAATTGATTTGGATGTTGTACGGCAAAATGATTTAGAGACAGGTAAAAGACAGATTGGTTATCTTGGAACTGCAGAAGAAATTGCGGAACGTATGGTACAACTTAAAAATTATTTTGGGATGAACGCGAGCGATACTTTCACAAAAGATCATCTAAAATATGCGACCGAACATTATCTAGCAGACATAAGTCTAGATAATAATATGGCTATATTTTTAAAAGCAGTCACAGAAAAAACTGCTGATAAATTTATTGATACTATAAATAACTATCCTTTATAGGATCACGCACGCGGATAATAATTTTTATAGAGATGATATAATTTTGATATAAAAAAATGAAAATCAAAGTAAACGACAAAATGCAAAAAAACTACACTTATGAATGTGTAGAAAAACCTGGAAAAAACTTTGATCCAGAATTTAAACCGCAATTAACTCCAAAAGAAATTTTAGAGCTTGGTGCTTTTGGCGGAAAATATATGACTGATTGCCAAAATGAATTTCCAAAAAGTTGGTTTAAAAAATCTAAACTAAATTCGGAATTTCACGACCCTAAAATTAATTATTTCAAGGTAAATGCAAGCCAGCCACTTTCAGTTTGGAGACAAAAGGGTTGGATACACAAAGAAGATCCTCGAGGGTGGTTTCAATGGTATTGCAGATACTACATGGGACGAAGAATTCCTGGTGAAGACGCAAGGCAAATAAAAAGATGGAAGGCGATGGTGCGACACATCTATCAAATAAAAAATAATTGCAGGGCAGGCGATGCATCATGTCACTCAAAACAAAGACAGGCACTGTTGCATTGGGCTTATGATAGTAGGGTTTTTTAATTTTCTTTACATGTTTTTGTATTTTGGTAAAATTGTGAACGAAAACAGTATAAATAATGAAACCAAAATATTATCCAATAGAAGAATTATTAAATAAAATTGACGAGCCTAATCGCGCGATTTGTTTAAAAATCTTGGAAGATAATATTGAGTTATTTAGACTTGTTCAAGGCTCCTCGCATAATCATCAGTCGTGGCAAGGTGGTTATTTTGATCACATCCAGGAAGTTATGAATATTGGTTTTGTTTTATATGAACAATTAAATCTGATGCGCCCGCTTCCTTTCTCTCTTTCTGACGCTTTGCTTATTTTGTTTTTTCACGATATTGAAAAACCTTGGAAATATGAAGTGACAGATGGAAACCTGCAAATTAAAGAATCTTTAAAAGATAAAAAAGCACAAAAGGAATTTCGAAATAAAAAAATTAAAGAATATGGTATCGAATTGAGTGAGTATCAGCTAAATGGAATGAAATATGTCGAGGGTGAACATGATGATTATTCTCCAAAGCAAAGAGTGATGAATCCTCTTGCTGCTTTTTGTCACCTTGCTGATGTTACAAGTGCAAGAATTTGGTTTGACTATCCTGTCGCAAATAATCCTTGGGTTAATGCAAAAAGGTCGGCACTTGATGAATAAGTTGGTGTGAATAAAATAAAAAAGAGATATAATTAACACATGATAAAAAACGTTGGAAAAATTGATAGAATTATTAGAGTTGTAATTGGGCTAATATTGGCGTCACTTATGACAGTTAATTTGTGGATTGGAATTGTTGGTCTTGCTATCACAATTACAGGACTTGTTGGTTGGTGTGGTTTGTATAAATTAGTTGGAATCAATACTTGTCCGATAAAAAAATAATTTGTTCTTAGATATATTAATTTATAAAAATATCTCAACAATACATTCAAATTTTTTTGATAACTTCTTTTTATTTGTTACCTCATTTGGGAAATGGCAAATTGTTTTATTATTTATTTTGACACTCTCTATTTATTTTTATAAAAAAAGCGAATACAAGTGGATGATCGTAATGTACCTATCGTTTGCACTTTCAACATTTACGACAGTCTTGATAAAATTTCTAGTTCTAAGACCTCGACCGTTAAACCAATTACTAATCGAAGATAATTTTTCATTCCCAAGCGGACACGCAACTGTCGCAGCTGTTTTTTACACATTTATTTTTTACTACCTATACAAACACGCCAAAACAAAATTTGCGAAAATACTTTCGGCGACCGTTGGAATATTGCTCGTGGCACTAATCGCATTTAGCCGAATTTACTTGCAGGTGCATTATTTTAGTGATGTCCTCGTGGGACTAATTATCGGGCTATTGGGCTTTATTGTTGCCCGTAAGCTCCTTAGAGTTTAAATAGAAACTCAGCCACAATTTCCATAAAAATCAACTTATCTAAAGAAAAAGAAAGGAGTATAATTTAATTTTGATGGACAAAAAATATCAAAACGCAATTAAAAATTTATTAAAGGCAAAAAATTTACCAGAATCACAAGCGTTAACTTTCTCTGATGTCGCAATTCAATCCGAATGGTCATCAATTACTCACAGATCCGATTTAAATAACTTTAAATCTTATCTTTCTAAAAATTTCTATATTAATATTCCGCTCGTGTCTGCAAACATGGGCGATGTTACTAATTACAAAACTGCAATCGCAATGGCACGACAGGGTGGTCTAGGTTTTATTCCACAATTCACATCACTTGAAGATAGACTTTCTCAAGTTAGAAAAGTTAAGCGTGCAGATAACATTTTGATAGAGGATCCGATTGTTGCAAGTCCTGAAATTACCCTTGCCGAGGCAAAAGTAATAATGGCAAATCACCACGTCACAAGCGTTTTGGTGACTGATGAAAATAAAAAACTTTTAGGAATTCTTTCATACAAAGATTACAGATTTTTAGAAGATGATTCTGTGGTGATATCAAAGATTATGAAAAAGTCTCCACTCCATACATCTGTACCAAACACAACCAGAAGAGAAGCGATAGAAATTTTTTCAAAATTTGGTTTAGAAAAACTGCCTCTGATAAACAAAGATGGTGTGTTAGTTGGATTGATGACCGCCAAAGATATCTTAAAAGAAAAAATTTATCCAAATGCAATCAAAGATTCAAAAGGTAGGTTATGTGTTGGTGCAGCACTTAGGTTGTCTGGTGATTACATGCACGAAGCAAAAGAATTTTTAAAAGCAGGTGCAGATGTTTTGCTACTCGACACAGCTCGCGCCGGTTCAGATTTAACTTTGGATGCAGTGAAAAAAATCAAAAAAACATTTCCAAAATGTGTCTTGGTTGTTGGAAATATCGATAATCCGGAACATATTATCCATTTGGCCAAAGCAGGTGCCGATTGTATCAAAGTTGGAATTGGTCCAGGGTCAAGATGTAAAACTCGAATGGTCGCTGGTGTTGGAACCCCTCAAATTACCGCGGTCGCAAAATGCTTTGCGGTTGCAAAAGAAATCGGTGTGAAAATAATTTCTGATGGTGGAATAAAAGACAGCGCAGACTTATCAAAAGCACTCGCTGCCGGCGCAGACACAATTATGGCAGGAGGATTGTTCGCAGGGACAGATGAATCCCCAGGACTACTTGTTAGAAAAGGAAATCAATTATGGAAGAGATATCGCGGTTCAGCATCCCTTGATCATCAAATCGAAAGAATTCAAAACGGAAGTCTTGATGTTGCGAGAAATCCAGAAGGGGAATCAGCGGATGTTGCGTATTCAGGTTCGGTTGCTTATGTTGCACAAGGATTAATCGACGGACTGCGCTCAGCAATGAGTTATGTTGGTGCAAAAGATTTGAATCAATTTAGAAATAAATCAAAATTTGTTTGGGTCAGCAATTCAGGCTTCGAAGAAGGCAAGCCACGAATCTAATAAGGTCAGGCACCAATTCGCTTTTTCTCCAGAAAATAAAAGTAACCTTTTAAATCCTGTTGTTGCGGAGGATGCAAAAAGGTTACTTTTGTTTTCTGTTTGTTTGTGAATTGGTGCTTGACCCCTTTGTGATATAATATTTTTATGAGGACACAAAAATTTTTTGCTTCTTTATTATTAATTTCACTTTTTATTCCATCACAAACTTTCGCGATGGAAAAACTTTTTTACTATTTTAAAAATCAAAACGGACTTTCAAGTTTCAAAAAATATAGTTCAGATGTTGATATTGTTGCTCCACAAATTTACACAGTTAAACATGACTTATCAATTAATGGTCCATCAGACAAAAAACTAATTCGTAGTGCAAAGGATAAAGATGTTCCAATCATGCCACTCATTGTGAATGCAAATTTTGACAAAGTTTTGATGTCCACAATTCTAATCACCCCATCTGCGCAGGATAAAATAATTGACTTCATGATTAAAGAAGCCAAGAAACAAAAATACATTGGTTGGCAATTTGATTTCGAAAACTTAAATCATCTCGATCGCGATATGTATACGGCGTTTGTGAAAAAGGCTTATGCAGCAATGCAGGAAAACAGTTTGCAATTTAGTGTGGCTGTAATTCCACGTTCAAAACCTTATGATGTAAATTCAAAAGATCAGGATTGGAGTTCTGGATATGACTTCAAAGAAATCGCTAAATACTCAGATTTCATAACGCTGATGGCTTATGATGATCCACAATCTATCGGTCCTGTTGCATCAATTCCTTTTGTTAAAAAAACTCTTAACTACATGACAACATTAATTCCAAAAGAAAAAATTTCTTTGGGTATTCCATTTTATTGTTGGAGATGGATGGAGGCTCCAGGTATCGAGGATCAGCGAGTTGGCATTACAACTTTTTATAATGCAAACAAAGAATATCAAAAAGCAAAAAAGAAACATAACGGAGAAAAAGTTTTCGATAAAGATTTAGGCGGAATGTATTTTGCATTCGACAAAGGCGAGATTCGCCAAAAAATTTGGTGCGAGGATGAAGAAACAATCGCAGCAAAAATGGATGTGATCGATGAATATGGGCTTAGAGGATTCTCGGCATGGGCACTTGGCCAAGAAAAATCTACAATCTGGAATTTATTTAAAAATTAATTTATTCAAATGGAATTTGGAAAAGCAAAAAATCTATCGATAAAAGCATTCAGTTATTTTCTCAAAACTCTGCTATGTGTTTTTGTTTATTTCTTTTTTGCATTCACAGTTCCTGATTTAATTAGTAATTTACTGAAGGAGGGACAGAAAGTTATACATGCAGCCGACGAAAACGTTATAATTTTTGACGAAGTGGTCATAACTATTGAAAAAGTTTCAGAACCAGAGGAACAACAAATTGGTTTATCGAAATATTCATCCCTTCCACAAAAAAACGGAATGCTATTTGTTTTTGACGAAAGTGATTTTCATTCTTTTTGGATGAAAGATATGAAATTTCCAATCGATATTGTATGGCTTGATGAAACACTTAGGGTTGTTGATATAAAAAGGAAAATTCACCCAGACTCCTATCCAACATCATTTGTCCCAACAGAAAAAGCCAAATATGTCCTAGAGGTCAATGCCGGATTTATCGATAAAAACTTTATAAAACTAGGCGACCAGGCAACTTTCTTTAAAAAACCTTAAATTTAAGTTTAGTCCAGCGAAAAATCACCCCCAGAATACTCCCCAATTTTTAGTTATTTTTTAGTTTTTCTTTACAATAATTTATTTTTGTTCTGAAACTGCCACGTGGGTCATTTTGGGCAAGTTTATCCACACCAAAACCCTTAAAAAAAGTTAAAATATCTCTACTTATTAAAATAATTTTGAAAAATGGCAAAAAAAGCACCAACAAAAAAAGTCGTTAAAAAAGAAGTTGAAGTTGAGGTAAAGAAAACTTCTAAAAAAGAATCTTTGATTAATTTGATTCAAAAAAGAGATGGAAAACTAGCTCCATTTGATATTGATAAAGTACAAAACGCAATCTTCAAGGCGATGATCAATTCAAACGAAGGTAGCGACGCCGAGGCCGAGGTCGTAGCAGACAGAGTATTTGCAGAACTTGCAAAAATTGCCAAAAGTTTCAAAAATTTCGTGCCAACAGTTGAAGGTGTTCAAGACATCGTCGAACAACAACTGATCCTTTCAAATTATGTTAAGACTTCAAAGCACTACATCTTGTATCGTGAAGAACGCGCACGCGTTAGATCTGTCAGAAACATCGAAGTTCCAGAACAATTAAAAAAACTAGTGTCAGAGAGCAAGAAATATTTTACAACAGGACTTGGTGAGTTCATGTTTTACAGAACTTATTCAAGATGGATCGATGAAGAGCAAAGAAGAGAAACTTGGATTGAAACAGTCGACAGGTATATGTCTTTCATGAAAGAAAACTTGGGAGATAAATTAAAATCAAATGAATACAAAGAAGTTAGAGAATCTATTTTGAAACAAGAGGCACTTCCATCAATGCGATTGCTACAATTTTCAGGTGATGCTGCAAGGAGGACAAATGTTTGTGCATACAACTGTTCTTTCGTTGCGCCAAAATCATTCCAAGAGATTTCAGAAATCGTATACATTTTAATGTGTGGAACAGGTGTAGGTTTTTCTGTAGAGAGCGACAATATTGAAAAGTTACCACAAATAAAATATCAAACTGGAAAAAAATTACCAACTTTTGTTGTTCCTGATAGTAGAGAGGGTTGGGCAGATGCATTATTAAAGGCTATGGATGTTTGGGCAGGTGGTGAAGATATAGAATTTGATTTCTCACTACTTAGACCAGAAGGTGCACGACTAAAAACTACCGGCGGAAAATCATCAGGCCCTAGACCGCTAATTGATCTTATTTCTTTCACAAAAGATAAAATTTTATCAAGACAGGGAAGAAGACTTAGAAATATTGATGTGCACGACATTATCTGCAAAATCGGTGAGTGTGTTGTATCTGGTGGAGTGAGAAGATCTGCACTAATTTCCCTATCTGACTTGGATGACAGCAACCTTAGGGATGCAAAAATGGGAGCGTTTTATAACACTGAACCACAGAGAATGCTTTCAAATAACTCAGCAGTTTATAATCAAAAGCCAACAGAGGATGAGTTCATGAAGGAATGGATCGCTCTTATGACTTCTGGAACAGGAGAAAGAGGAATATTCAATAGAGGTTCTCTATATAAAACTTTACCAGCAAGAAGGATTGAGGCTTTGCGAAGTTACGGAAACGAGTTTGTTGATGACAATAACAAAAGAATTATTGGATCTATCGGAACAAATCCATGCGGAGAAATTATTTTGCAATCAAAACAATTTTGTAATCTAACAAACGTTGTTGCACGACCTGGAGACTCACTCAAAGAATTACTTCGAAAAACTAGAGTTGCAGCAATTATCGGAACATATCAATCAACCCTAACTAATTTTCAATACCTATCAAAGGATTGGCAAGATAATTGTAACAAGGAGAGATTGCTTGGTATCGGACTTGCAGGACAATACGATAACGAAATTGTTAGAGATCCAAAAGTTTTGCTAGCAATGAAAAATGAATCAATCAAGGTAAACAAAATGTTTGCAAAAAGATTTGGTGTGAATGAATCAACAGCTATCACATGCGTAAAGCCAGACGGAAACTCATCACAAACATTTGATTATTCATCTGGAATGCACCCAAGATTTGCACAATTCTATATTAGAAGAATTAGAATTTCTAAAACAGATTCATTGTTCAAAATGTTAAGAGATCAAGGCGTGCCTTATCACCCAGAAGTCGGACAGACAATGGAAAATGCAAACACTTTTGTATTAGAATTTCCTGTTAAGGCTCCACCAAAATCAATTTTCAAAAACGATTTAACTGCGCTTGATCAATTAGAGCACTGGAAAGTTGTAAAAGAAAATTTCACAGAACACAATCCATCAGTAACAATTTCAGTTGGAGATGGTGAATGGATTGCTGTTGCAAACTGGGTTTATAAAAATTGGGATATTATCGGGGGACTATCATTTTTGCCAAGAGAAAAACACGTATACAAATTAGCTCCTTACGAAGAGATTGATGAAAAAACTTATATTGAACTTGCAAAGAGATTTGAAAATATCGACTACTCAAAAATTATGGTTTATGAAAAGCAAGACGAGACTGATATGAAAAAGGAACTTGCTTGTTCATCTGGTGTTTGCAGTATCGACGATATTCCTGTAGGTGAGAAGGTTGCGGTAAAGAAGAAATAGTTGTATAATAATAAAAGGTATATCGAGCAATCGCTCGTTGAAAACAGGTCTCGCAAGAGGCCATTTTCAATGGGAGGAAAGTCCGAACATGCCCTGATTTATCAGGAGGACAGTAGCGGGTAACCCCCGTCGTAAGTAATTACCGAGGTGCGAGCAGTGACGCCAACGGCGAAAGCTAGTGGAGTCCAAAAGATCTTCTCTCGAGAAAAATTTTTTGGATTAATTCTTTGGAAACAAAGAAGTGAAACGGCTAAATCCTTACTTGCATGCAAGGCCGTGCTACAGCAATGTAGAGTGCCGCTCGAGCTACACAGTAATGTGTGGCCCAGATAAATGATTGCACAGACAGAATTCGGCTTACAGATATACCTAATTAAAAAACTCACCTTAATCGGTGGGTTTTTTATTTAGGGTCAGGTGCCCTTCATTTTATTATGGAGTCAGGTAGTGATTTGTGTTTCTCCAAACAAACATACTTATTTTGTCCTGATGTGGCGAAGGACATAATAAGTATGTTTGTTTGGGGAGGCCGAATGAATTGGTACCTGTCTCTGTTATGTTATAATGACACTTATAAATTATGGTTAAAAGAATTGTAGATTTTGTAGCAAAGGAAATAAAAGGATTGCATGAGGCTGCTTATATTTTGGCTTTTTTTACATTTGCATCTCAGTTGTTAGGTTTGGTGCGAGATAGAATGCTTGCAGGAAAATTTGGAACCGGAGGAACTTTGGATATTTATTATGCGTCTTTTAGATTGCCAGATTTGATTTTCGTTATAGTTACTTTTATTGTTTCATCTGCGATCTTGGTTCCAATTTTATCTTCTAAAATTACTGAAAATAAATTACTTAAAGAAACAATTGATTCAGTTTTTACGCTCTATGTGGTAATAACGTTTTTGATTTGTTTGGCGGCATTTATTTTTGCGCCAAGCTTTTTAAAAATCGTTGTTCCGGGATTTTCGGGTGAACAATTTGAAACTTTGATACAGTACACTAGAATTTTATTATTGTCACCTATGTTGCTTGGGATCTCACAATTGTTTGGAAGTATTGTTCAAACCTATAGAAGATTTTTTATTTATGCGATTAGTCCAATTTTATATAACTTGGGAATAGTTTTGGGAATTTTATTTTTTGTTCCAAAATTTGGAAACGTCGGCCTGGTTTATGGTGTTATTTTGGGTTTGGTTTTGCATGTTTTAATTCAATTGCCATTTATTATGAGATCAGAATTACTGCCAAAAATAACTTTTTCTTTCGACAAAATTTTAATTAGACAAATTATCCAACTTTCAATTCCAAGGTCAGTGGCACTAGTTTCCTCGCAATTTACGTTGATTTTTTTAACTGCAATCGCATCAATTATGACAGTCGGTTCCATTACAATTTTTACTCTTGCTTATAATTTACAATCTGTGCCGATGGCAATTATTGGTGTTAGTTATTCTCTTGCCGCTTTTCCAACTCTTTCAAGGTTGTTTGCAGAAGGAAATTTTGAAGAGTTCCTAAGCAAGATAATTGTTTCTGCGCGACATATTATTTTCTGGTCGATTCCTGTTATGTCATTGTTCATTGTTTTGAGAGCTCAAATTGTTAGAACAATTTTGGGGACAGGAGTTTTTTCATGGAATGACACAAGATTAGTTGCGGCTGTGCTTGCAATGTTTTCAGTTTCGATTTTGGCACAAAGTTTGATTTTGCTGTTAGTGCGAGGATATTATGCTGCAGGAAACACAAAAAAACCTGTGATGATAAATATTTTTTCAACTCTGATTATTTTTGTTTTAACTTTTTTAACTTATAGGGCGTTTTATATTTCAGAAACATTTAAATATTTTTTAGAGAGAATTTTCAGGGTAGAAAATTTAAACGGAACTGAAATTTTAATTTTGCCGTTTGCATTTTCTGTCGGTACGATAATTAATTTAATTTGGATGTGGGCAAGCTTCGAAAATAATTTTAAGGGATTTTCAAAAACATTAATGAGAACGCTTTTGCAGTCATTAATTTCTGCTTTTGTTGTTGGTTATGTTGCATACATTGCATTACAGTACCTGGCAACTGTTTTTGATTTGGAAACATTGCTTGGAATATTTTTGCAGGGACTGTTTGCGGGGCTAATTGGTATTGGATTTGGTGTTTTGGTTTTGATTTTGATGGGCAACAAAGAATTTTTGGATGTGGTGGAAACAATGCATCATAAAATTTGGAAAGCCAAACCGATTGCAGAAGGGCAAAAAGAATTGTAAAGTAGTATTCACATGGATCATATTAGAAATTTTTCGATTATTGCGCATATCGACCACGGAAAGTCTACCCTAGCGGATAGGCTTCTTGAGCTTACAAAGACTATTGATAAGCGACAAATGAAGGATCAGGTGCTAGATGATATGGAGTTAGAGCGTGAAAGAGGTATCACAATCAAGATGAGGCCGGTGCGCATGTCTTATGCCCAAAATGGCGAGAATTACACTCTGAACCTAATTGACACTCCTGGGCACATAGACTTCTCCTACGAGGTTTCTAGGGCCTTGAAAGCGGTAGAAGGAACACTATTATTGGTTGATAGTACACAGGGAATTCAGGCTCAAACACTGACAACTTTGAACATGGCAAAAGAGCTTGGAATGGTAATAATTCCTGTTTTGTCCAAGATCGATTCACCTCTTGCGAGAGTTGATGATGTCAGTCTTGAAATTATGAATCTCTTGGATTGTAATGAAGATGAAATTGTAAAAACTTCTGGAAAGACTGGCGAAGGTGTGGATATACTTTTGAAAGAAATTGTAAAGAGAATTCCCGCTCCAAAAAGTGAATTCAAACAAGGAAGTCGTGCATTGATTTTTGACTTTCAGTATTCAAATCATAGAGGAATTATTTTATACACAAGAATTTTTGATGGAGAAGTTTTCACTAACGATGAAATGGAATTCGTAATTGCTGGCAGAAAATTCAAAGCATCAGAAGTTGGAACATTTAGACCGATGGAACATTCTGAAAATTCTTTGGGTGCAGGATCGATTGGCTACATTGTCACAGGAATAAAAGAACCCGGTATTGCATCTGTTGGAGACACGGTAACAAGCACAAAACATTCTCTGCCTGCGATGGGTGGTTATGATAATCCACGACCAGTTGTGTGGGCAAGTATTTTCCCAGAAAGCCAAGATGATTTTGATGCGTTGCGTTTTGCACTGTTGCGATTGAAACTTTCCGATTCTTCGTTGTCTTTCGAAGAAGAAGCTTCAGGAATTTTGGGCAGAGGATATCGTTGTGGATTTTTGGGAATGCTACACATGGAAATTATTTCTGAAAGGTTGCACCGCGAATTTACCCTAGAATTAATTGTGACTGCACCAAGCATTAACTATTTTATTACTGATAAAAGAGGAAAAAGATTTATTGCTTATTCTGCAAATGCTTTTCCAGACTATGGTGATATTGAAAAAATTGAAGAACCGTGGATAGATGCAAAAATTATTTTGCCGAATGAATATGTGGGAGATATTTTGCAGACACTTTATGGACACGAAGGGCTTGTGACTTCAACAGAAAACCTTGGTGATAATAGAAGCTCTGTGAATGTGGATATGCCACTTCGTGAATTGATGAGAGGATTTTTTGATGAACTAAAAAGCGTTTCTGCTGGGTATGCATCTCTCTCATACGAAATTGGTGATTTTAAAATTGCTGATGTCGTTCGTCTGGAAATTTTAGTTGCCGATGAAGTTGTACCTGCTTTTTCAAAAGTTGTTTCAAGGCAAAGAGTTCAAATTGAAGCAGAGAAGACAGTTGAGAAGTTGAAAGAAATTTTACCCAGACAAATGTTTACCGCCAAAATTCAAGGAAGGGCGCTCGGCAGAATTATTTCATCCGAGACATTATCTGCGATGAAAAAGAATGTTACCCAACACATGTATGGAGGAGACATTACTAGAAAAATGAAGTTGCGTGAAAAGCAAAAGAAGGGAAAGAAAAAAATGAAAGAGATTGGAAAAGTTAACATCTCACAAGAAGTGTTTTTGAAAATGATGAAGGAAGGGAATTAAGGGGTCAGACACCGATTCATAATATTCTCAGAAAATAAAAACAACCTTTCAAGTCCTTCGCAACATTAGGACTTGAAAGGTTGTTTTTATTTTCTGAAACTAGCACAAGTTGGTGCCTAATCCCATATTAACTAAACAATGCTTGCACAATAACTGGACCAACGCCCATAAATACCATACTTATCGCAACTAATACTGAAATAATAACAAAGAAAACTTTGAATGTTTTTCTACTTTTTTCGTGAAATAATATAGACATGATATGATTAATATATCAAAAATTAATTAAAAATCCAGTATGCGAGAATTCTCAGAAAAAAGAAGACAAAAAAGCTTATTTTATTCCTACCCGGTAATGATTGTCTTTTTTGTGATTTTGGTAATCTTGTTAAAGGCAAATATTTTGATGTATATGAAAGTTCGGGCAAGCGCAGAGAGACGCGAACAGATTGAACTTCAACTAAAAGAGTTGAACGATAGAAAACAAAACCTGGAAAGCGAAGTAGCGAGACTTAATTCAAAAATTGGAGTCGAGGACGAACTTAGAAATCGTTTCAATTTAATGAAAGAAAATGAGGAGATGATAATTATTTTAGAAGATGAAAAAGCGGATCTGGACGAGACACTCGTTAAAAATGAAAAAACATTTTTCCAAAAAATCAAGGGATGGTTTGCTGATTGAATTTGATAGGGAATCTGATAGAATTACCGGACATTTATAAGTTAATAAAAAATTATGGCTAAAATAGAAATTTATTCAACACCGACTTGTACATTCTGTCACCTGGCAAAACAATTTTTTCAAGCTAACGGTGTGGAATATACAGAATACGATGTACTAAGCGACCTAGACAAGAGAAAAGAAATGGTAGACAAGACTGGGCAAATGGGTGTGCCAGTTATCACAATCGACAATGAATCAATTGTTGGTTTCGACGAAGCAAAGATTAGACAAATTCTTGCACTATAAAATGCACAGAAAAAACGCCTAAAATCGGGGCGTTTTTTCTTTGTCCAAAATATGTTAAATTGATGTGGTATTCATTGCCCCCTTAGTTCAATGGATAGAACAGCCCCGTCCTAAGGGGTTGATGTGGGTTCGATTCCTGCAGAGGGCACAAAAATTTGCGTAGCTAATTTTTGTGCCCTCCAGAAAACACTTGAGTGTTTTCGTGCAGGAATCGAAAAGGTTGAGTATATCGCGCGCAACGCAGTGAGCACGATACGAAACCTGTACCGTTCCTGTAAGGAAAGATTCCTGCATGAAAGAGGGCGCTTTCGTGCAGGAATTGGTCATGTAATGACCGATTCCTGCAGCGGACACCACCAAATAAAAAATGCTGAAGCGATGAAACTCCAGCATTGATGGCTTTTCCTAGACACAATAGATTAGCTTTCTATGTGTTTTAAAACATTAAGGTACAAATCCTCGACAATTTGTTCTTGCTCCTTACCAATCTTCGCGTAGTGGTCCAATCCTGGTGCCGAGTTTATTTCAAGGATCCAAAACTTATTTGGTTTTTGACTAATGTCACCATCGACAATGATATCAACACCACAGAGGCGCAAGCCCATATCACGCGTAAGCTTCACAGCTAGTTTCCGAAACTCGGGATGAACTTTTTGGGTTACATCCACAGAATCACCGCCAGTAGACAGGTTGGCATTATCCAAGAGATAAACCCTCTGACCTTTTGCGGGGATCGATTGGAAGCTAAGTCCTTGATGTAGAAGCTTTATCGTAATTCGTGGGTCCTCAACCTTGATCCGTGTGTCACGACTTGAAGCAACAAATTGCTTTTGTTTGAGCTTCAAGAGTTTCTTGATTGTGGATTTTCCATCGCCAACAATATTGAGAGGAATACGTTCGTATGCAGAGATAACTTTCTTATCGAGAACGACAATACGGTAATCTGTGCCGATAACAGGTTTTTGGACAAGCATAATCTTATCCCGTTTGAATACTGAACGAGCGGCCTTGTAGAATTCTCGCTTGTTGTGAACAAGAGAAACTCCTACGCCCTGACTTCCACTATTTGGCTTTACAATAACGGGAAATCCAATCTTTTGTGCGTGTCGATATCCAGCGTCAATATTTCTTTGTGGTGAGCCGATTGCTCGGCCCCACTTATCCGAAAAGAACGTCTTCGAGCCTGGTACGATAGGATAACCCATAACCTTCATGAAGAAGTTTGAGTAATCTTTGTCGCGGGCAATTTCTGACCCTCCCATCGGGTTAAGATCTAGAGTGTTATAACGGAAGTAAGAGTGCCTGCCACTCTTGAATGTGATTTGACCAACAATTTCCCATTTTGGTTCCATAAGGACACTCGCTCCAATCTGTGGGGCGATCTTTTGTAAAATTTTTCCGAGAACTAATGATTCTTTTTTCTTTTTCATGGTTTCTCCTATCGTTTGATGTTAATGAATTATATGACTGAAAAATTCAGTTCTTTCTGATCCAGAAACTAATGCAAAGATATCACCTTGCCAAATTTTAATCAACAGATGAAACAGCAGGGTGAAGCGATTTTTATACCTTATATCACCACTAGGATAATTCCAAGGTATTGAATCATTACGGATGTATTGACTTTTATTAAATAATATTGTAGAAAAGTGAAGGCGTAATATTCGGATTATCTTAATTCGATCGCACATTCAAATCAAATACGGAGAAAATAATCAAATGGAAATCGTAATCAAGGTTGGAAAGTTTCTTATTCTTCTGTTTGCTATTGCAAACGTTGCAATTCCACTTTACTCTAATCGCCGTAACTACAACTTTGTGTGGTCAGTACTGCGTCGTTTTAGAATCAAAATGTTTTTGGAGTGTTTCGGACTTATTCTGGTAACTGTAATTTGTGCATTTGCGCTTATTAGCGTTCCTGGTCTTAAATACGGCTGGTTACATTTGTTTGGTGGTTCTGGAAATATTTTGGTTGCACCTGTTGTAGAGCTTTCAAGCTCAACAACACCGTGGATACGTCTTTTCGTACCTTTATTTCTTTTGGCTTTTGCATTTATGTTACCATTTTTTGCAAATTGGGAAGAGAAGGAATTTCGAAAGGGTTATCTTGATCACTCCTCTATTATAAAGCAATCAATCATGTTTGGTCTGATTCATTGTACTGTGGGAATACCAATTTCGATTGGTATTGCACTTATAATTCCAGGTCTATTCTTTGCTGTAAAGTATAAAAACGCATTTTATAGGAATCTGAAAAAAATGAGTGCATCTGATGCTGAGGAGGAGGCGGTTATGGTGAGTACTACTTATCACACTATGTGGAACATGATTTTAGTCACTGTGGCGTTTGTTGCTTCATTGATGATGGTTTAGCTCTTTTTGAAGGCGCGGGTGTATACAATCACCCCGTCTTTTTTATTTTATACTGCTTTATTTATTTAATAAATATGCTAATATATTCGTTATATGAGTACCGATAAAAGTGAATTTGAGGAACTAAAAGAGATAGTCCTCGAAAACAATAGAATCCTAAGAAACCTTGAAAGCAAGGCTCGATTAGCTACTATTTTCGGTGTCATAAAATGGTTTGTTTACATAGGTATCGTTATCGGTTTGTTTGCTTTTATGAAACCAATTTATGAGCAGTTGCTTGAAACTTATTCTGGAATCAAGGAATCAACAGAAATAATTATGGATGGAAAGACCGCTGCAAACGATAGACTAGATACCTTGTTGCAATTTTTGAAATAATAATTTGCCGAGATAGCTCAGTTGGTAGAGCATTCCCCTGAAGAGGGAAGGGTCCCCGGTTCGAGCCCGGGTCTCGGCACATAATTTGAAAAAACCACACACGTGTGTGGTTTTTTTGACGTTTAAAATTATCTTTAAATCCTAAAACAAAGACTTGAAAGTAAACCAAAATGAAATTGCAACAAACACTAGCATTAGTGCATTAGCAGCACCTTCAGTTTTCACAATTCCTTTATTGATAAGCCAATTTGCAAACGCAGATTCTGATTGATTGTATGTTGGTGGCATGTAATTTAAATTAAATTTGTACTTATATATTTTATCACATTTTAAAATATTAAAACCTAAAGAAGTGGAAATCTCGCGGTTTGATAAAACTTGACCATTTTACGTATTTTAGTAACATAACACCAAATTGCTCTTTAAATTCCGTGTGGAATGAAAGTTTGCAATTCAACTACCAAATTATTGAATTATGATTGCCTACATTATCACTGTCATTCTTTTAATTATTGCACTGTTTAAGATCGATAATCACTTGTTTTCTGCGGGGTGTCATGTAATTAAAACCAAAGTCCAGGGAACGATTGTCAGTTTTTCAGAGCGGCTGATTGTTTTTGCTGTTCTGCTCACACCATTCATTTTTGAGTATCCAAAGATCGTGTACATGTTGCGTGGGTTTAGTGTATACGAGTGGAAAAAGGAATCGGACGGTAAAATTGTGCTCACTGAAAAATGTTTTGGTTTTCACAAGCTATTTCATTGCCAGTTTGCAATACTCGAAAAACCCAAATCGGAAATTCGGGCATATTCATTGGGCGACTGGTTGTTTGAAGTTAATATTGAAATCGACCGCAAGGAACAACTGTTGGAAGAAATTGCTCGTCTGGGTAAGCCTCGAGATGGCTGGGATGATGTTCCTAATTCTTTGGAAACGGCTCTCTGTAATGCACATACTTCCTTCTTGTCGTACTTGAATAGTGTAGCTATTGTGGAAGCTACATCAGAACAGGACTTGTCCAAAATCCAAAAAATTGCGGACGAGTGGGTCAAGAAAGGCAAAATCCCGTTCTCGGTCATCGTTCAAAAGAAAAAGGAAAAATTCAAATTTTCCCCCTGATTGCGCAAGCAATCAGGTTTTTTATTTGCCAATAATTATGAGCTCTTAACTTGCAACTTGGCCTTTTTAGTTTTATCGATTTTTGGCAATCGAATTTCAAGCATCCCGTGTCTTTCGCGAGCATCAGCAAGTTCCACATCAATTTCTTCGGGCAACAAAATGCTTCTAGAAAATGACCCCCAATATAATTCACGGTGATAGTAATCTTGTTCATTAATCTCTCTCTCTTCTTCGCGTGCGCCTTCGATAGTCACAACATCTCTTGAAATTTGCACATCCAAATCTTGAGGTTTAACACCGGCAACCATAGCTTTAATTATTATTTCATCAGGAGAATTTAATACATCTACTTTTAATTCGCCAGTAGACTTTTCATATTTTTCAAGCTCGCTCTCTACATGTGCATGTTTTGCAGGAAGTTCGTCCTCATCTTCGTCAAATTCATCATATTCGTAATCGTCGACTCTGCTTGCACCTGTTAGTTTTTCAAAAAATGTTCTTTTCTTTTTGTTCATAATAATAATTTAACTAAATAATTTTTTTAACTTTTTCAAATATCAGTATCAGAAATATGACAGTTAGCCAGACTAATGAAAATCCTACCAATGTGAATTTTTCAGCCCTAATTATAAATGAATTAAAGATTGTATGCAATGATATTGAACAAACAAATCCCCAAAATAAATGTGATTTTTTAATTGCCTTTATTTTTCTATAAGAGAAAGCGATGAATGCACCAATCACTGCAGATGTTGCAACATGGAGAAGTGTTGCTCCGATAAATCTCATGTTTCCAGTGATAAGTGCGATTGATGATTCGCCGATCATTAATGGGTTTAAAATAAAAAGTGTGTTTTCAAGCGCAGAAAATCCAAGTGCAGATGTTATCAGATACATCATTGAATCAACCGCCTCGTCGTTTGCTCGTGTTTCAAGTCCTCCTTTGTATGCAGCTATGTATTTTGTTAATTCTTCAATTCCTGCCCACAAAACTAGCGTTACAATTCCATACAGATATGAAATTTTAAAAACATATTCTATCGTTTGGCCATCTAAAAATAGTTTGCTAATAATTAATTGAAATAAAATAGATGCAGGCACCGCAAGCATTCCGAAAACAAAAGTTTTAATAATCAAATTGTTCGGCTCGGGATGTTTTTCATCTTCTTTCAACCAAAAAAACAACCAAAGTATCGCAGGCAAAACTCCACCCAATATTGCAATAATTAAATTAAGCATGAATTATTTTTTAATGTTCCAATTTTCAACCATTAATAATTTTCCATTTTTTGAAAATGTCGATTGCCAAATTTCCTCAGTCACAAATGGCATAAATGGATGTAGTGCTCTCAAAATAGAATTCAATGTGTGAAGCAAAAAATGTGCGCGTGATTTTGCCTCTCTCGTTGTTAGATCTGCAAGAATTGGTTTTGATTCCTCTATAATTACATCAGCCATTTCGTGCCAAACATATTTGTATAGCCTCTCGGATGCAATATAAATTTTGTAGTCTTCGATTTCTTTTTGAGTCTCTGAAATTTCAAGGTCGCGCTTTTGAATAAGTTCTAAATCCTTTTCTGTCCAATCTGAAAAATTAGGATCAAATTCAATGTCACCAGTTGTTTGGAAAACGAATCGTGTGATGTTCCAAATTTTATTTGCAAAGTGTTTGTATCCTTTAATTTTATCATCTGAAACCTTGCTGTCTGTGCCTGGTGCAGTTCCTGTAATTAAGGCCATACGCAATGCGTCTGCACCGAACTTTTGAATCATTTCAAGTGGATCAATTGAATTTCCTAGAGACTTTGAAATTTTTCGTCCTTGTCCATCGCGAACTAGACCGTGAAGATAAACTTTTTCAAAAGGAATATCTCCAAGCAAATAAGTTGTCATCAAGATCATTCTTGCAACCCAGAAAAATAAAATATCGTAACCAGTCTCCATTAATTGTGTTGGATGATAAGTTTTGAAATCTTTTGTTTCGTCTGGCCAACCAAGAGTTGAGAATGTCCACATTCCAGAAGAGAACCATGTATCAAGTGTGTCAGAATCTTGTTCCCATCCGGTTGCATCCGGGGCACTTTCACCAACAAAAATTTCTTCGCCTTTATACCAAACAGGAATTCTGTGACCATACCAAATTTGCCTTGAGATGCACCAATCATGCAAATTATTTATCCAGTGATAATAAGTTTTATCAAAATATTCTGGAATGATTTCGATTTGTTTTGACTCGACAACTTTTGTCATTAATTCCTTGAGCGAAACATCTGAACCAGATGGAATGCCATTCAGTTTTGAATTTTGAATTTTGAATTTTTTATTAACATCAATAAACCATTGTAGTTTTGGTAATGGCTCGATGATTGCTCCTGTTCTTTCAGCGGTTGAAACATTTTGTGGAACTTCTTCTTCTTTGATTAAAAGATTTTCTGTGCGCAACCATTCAACTATTGTTTCGCGAGCTTCTAAAACTTTTTTCCCAAGTAGTCTGTCATCACCAACCATCATTTTTGCATATTCGTTAATTACTTGTGGGCGAGGCAGGTCGTGTCTGTCTGCAATCTCCCAGTCAATTTGACTGTGTGCGGGTGTAACACCAAGAGCTCCAGTTCCAAAATCTTTTTCTACAGATTCATCTGCAATAATTTTAATTTCAATATCTACGCCACAAAAATTTGCCTTGTATGATTTTCCAACAAATTCTGCGTATCTAGAATCCTCTGGATGAACAGCAACTGCTACGTCACCAACTTTTGTTTCAGGACGAGTGGTTGAAATTGCAATAGGGAAATCGTGTGAATATTTAAAAGTGTACATTTTTGCTTTTCTTTCTTCATACACAATTTCATCATCCGAAATAGTTGTTTGGCCTTTGGGATCCCAATTGATGATCTTGTTATTTCTATAAATTAAACCATCGTCATACATTTTTTTAAATGCAAAATTCACTGCCTTGTTTCTGGTGGCATCTAAAGTGAAAGCTTCACGTGACCAATCAAGCGACGCACCCATGCCTTTAATTTGATTCACAATTGTGTCGTGACTTTCTTGTGCAAATTGATTAACACGATTCAATAATTCATCGCGACCTAAATCGTATCTAGATTTTCCTTCTTTCTTTTGAATTTCTTTTTCAACTTTTGATTGAGTGGCAATCGCAGCGTGATCAGTTCCGGGTACCCAAAGAGTTTTTCTGCCTTGCATTCTGTAGTATCGAACGAATGTGTCTTCGAGGGCAACCATCAGTGCGTGACCAAGGTGAAGTGTTCCTGTCACGTTTGGAGGAGGAAGGGTGACGGTAAAAGGTTTTGCATCTTCGTTTATGATGCCTGCCTTGATCATTGCGTCAGGATTATAAAAATTTGATTCATCCCAAAGATTGTTAATTTTTGGTTCTGAATTTATTGGATCGTACGGTTTTAAAAATTTTTCGTCCATTTTTGACATATAAATGATGATAACAAATTTATGTTGAAAATTAAAGTTAAAAATAGAAAACCCCACGCAGATCAATAGACCTGTGTGGGGGAGCTTCTGTTGCATATCCGCAATTAGATTGTCTCACCAACTTTATTTACGGAGAGCTCTAGATTGGTGGATCAAGCCCTATTTAGCAGTGGGCTATGACTCCGCTGATTTTTTGCCTGCCACATCCAGAACCAATCTGAAAACATTATGACATTTTTAAACAAAAAAGTCAAAAAATAGAGCGATAATAAGTTTGTCCCGAAAAAACATGAAGCCAAAAATGTGTCATAACTTTGATATTATTGACAGTCATTTTCTAAAAATATATCCTTATTTCAGGCACTTGTTCATTGAAAGTCTTGTTTTAGAAAGCATTGAGTGCAGAAAAATTCCGCAATCAGTGCTTTCTAAAACACAGTTAGTGTTCAGAAGGCATACATCGGGTTGTGTGCACCCATGAGCACTCACAAGGAGAACATATTATGTCAACAAAGCTCGAACTACCCATCACAAGGTATAGGAAATTGATCATGAATACAATTTCTGAAAATCAAGTGACAATTATCGTTGCGGAAACTGGTGCAGGAAAAAGTACTCAAGTCCCGCAATATCTGCTTGAGGCTGGCTACAATGTTCTTGTTACTCAGCCTCGTCGCATTGCTGCGCGTAAGCTTTCGGAAAGAACCGCTTTTGAATTCGGATGTAACCTCGGTGAAACCATTGGTTACCGAACCGCGTTTGAAGGTGAAGACGGTCACACGACCGAGTGTCTCTATGTAACGGACGGACTCGCTCTTGCCCGTGAATTTAGGGGATTTGGCCATCATAATGTAATCGTGCTTGATGAGATTCATGAGTGGAACCTGAACATGGAACTGCTTGTGGCCCTGATCAAACGAAAACTTGTCGAAGGTCAAGACATCAAAGTCGTTATTATGAGTGCGACAATGGAATCAGAAGACCTGTCGAAATATTTTGACAGCGCTCCGGTTATCAAGGTCCCAGGGCGACTTCATCAAATCAAGACTGAACAACCAAGGGGTATTACTAACGCCGAGAATGCTGCTCACTATTTGCGCAAAGGTCATAACGTTTTGGTGTTTGAACCGGGGAAGGAAGAAATTCAAGGCACAATTGATGAATTGAATCACTTGCGCTCTACTCGCGGTTTGAATGCTATTGCATTAGCGCTCCACGCCGACCAGGAACCAGAAGAACAGGCACTGTGTTTCAGAGATGATTACACAAAGCCTGTTGTAATTGTTAGTACAAACGTCGGCCAGTCGTCGCTCACTCCGCCGGTGAAGGTGGTTGTTGATGGTGGTATGGAAAAAAGCATTGACTTTGTGTGTGGTGTTGAAATGCTTTGTCTCGAATCGATTTCCCTTGCTTGCCGTGAGCAACGAAAAGGAAGGTCTGGGCGAATTGAACCAGGAATTTATGTTGACCGGTGCGAAAGTGCTAATCGACCAAAATTTCCCAAGCCGGAAATCTATCGGCTTAATCTGGATCATCTCGTTCTGAAAATTCTCGATTCGGGGTACGGTGTGGAAGATTTCGAATTTTTTCACCAGCCACCTCCGCACAAAATTCAGGAAGCGAAACGCAGTCTGTACATCCTCGGATGTGTGGATGAAAATGGTAAGGTGACAAAGATTGGCCATCAGGTTGCAAAACTACCTGTGTCCGCTCGAAGTGGACGCATGATTGTTGAAGCAATGAGACTCGGTTCTGTCGGAGATATCCTTATCATCGTCGCAATTCTTGAACAGCGGGGTATAACTCTGCGTTCTCACGATAAAAATGCGCCTGCGCCTTGGAAAAGGTTTTGCGAAGGGGAAGACTCTTCGGATATTATGGCTCAGCTTAGCGTGTGGAATGCTGCAGAAAAAATGTCGAAAAAGCAAATGCTTGAAAATGGTATTTACGCGAAGGCGTTCTTTCAGGCAAAAGAAAAAGTCCGCCACCTCAAGGAAGTGCTTGGAGATAGTGTCAAAAATTTTGATGTGAATGGTGACCGGGGTAAAATCCTGCAATCTGTACATGCTGGAATGATTGACCTTATTTTTAGGCCGAGAAACGGTAATTGGGTTGGTCCCGATGGTGAAAAACGTCATATTTCAAGGGATTCGGTAGTGAGTGGTCGTCGTCAGATCATTGGTATTCCTTTTGATATCGAAGTTCAAAACAAGGACGGAGATGGTACGAGGGTTATCAAAATTGTTGGAATGGCAACTGAAGTTGACCCTTCAGTGCTCGCACAAGCTATACGGCATTCGAATCGAATTGAATCAGGGGCGTTAATATGTTGATGCTTCAAGTATCAAAAATTTATGAGTTTTTAAAAATTCATATGGGTCGGAAGCGCCCATTGTAAAAAAGCTTCAAGTTCTAGAAATGTGTTTTTCTACTGACGAGCTCAAAAGAGCGAAAACTTTTATTTAAAGACTTAAATTGCCGTGCGCAGAAATATCAGGTGAAATTTCAATTTTGTGATTTTTTGATTTCAAGAATCCTGCGATAGCGATCATTTGTGCATTGTCTGTAATGGCTTCTTTATCTGGCATGTAAATTTTTGCATCAAGCTTTTGAAATTCTTTTCGAATATTTTTATTTGCGATAACACCACCGCCAATAATTAAATTTTGAATATGAAATTCTTCGAGAGCGTTTTTTGTTTTTTTGAAAATAACTTCTGTGGCTGCATCTTCAAATTCGCGAGCAATAATTTTTTTGGTTTTCAGATTCAGTAAATTTTTCTCTTCGAGTTTTTTTTCCATGTAGAGTACAGCAGTTTTCAATCCTGAAAAAGAGAAAAAATAATCAGGAGTGTTCAACATTGGGCGTGGAAGTTTTACTTCAAATTTTTCACCATTTGAATCAACAACAAAATTTTCTAAATTTTCTGCGCGTGCCTCTTCTGCGAGTTTTGAAATTTCTGGTCCTCCTGGGTATGGTAATCCCAAAATTCTTGCTACCTTGTCGAATGCTTCGCCAATAGCGTCATCTTTTGTTTGACCAATTAATTCATATTTTCCAACCTCTTTTACATGCACTAATTCAGTGTGTCCGCCAGAAATTAAAAGGGCAATTGCTGGTGTTTGAATTTTTGTATCACCCTTTAAAACCGAAACAATGTGACCCTCCATGTGATTGATTGGTGCCAGAGGAATTTGCCACAATTTAGAAAGTGCTTTTGCAAATTGAATTCCAACCCACAGTGCAGGTTCAAGTCCTGGACCTTCAGTCACTGCAATTAAATCAATTTCGGGTTTTTCAATTTCAAAAACTTTTGAAAAGCTTGCGAGCAAGTCAGGATCCTTATTAAAAAAATTATTTAATTCTTCGGGTGAAAGTTTTTCTGCTGATGTGTTTGCTTTTATTAGATTACTTTTTTCAAGTGCCTCAATTAAAACAGGGACTAAATTTTTTGCATGCTCTCTTTTTGCGAGGGTAGGGAAGACACCACCAAATTCTTTGTGGAGGTCGATTTGAGAATTAATAATATTAGCCAAAACATTTATATTGTCTTGTTCATTTGTTTCAATTATTGAAATAGCTGTTTCATCACAGCTTGTCTCTATGCCTAGGATTCTCATGTGCGCGGTGAGGGATTTGAACCCCCGACATCGTCAACGTCAATGACGCGCTCTACCAACTGAGCTAACCGCGCAATATAATTAGATTAACAGAAATAGGGGTCAATTTAAAGGGGATTGCTAATCGACAGAAGATGTTGTATTGTGTGCAGATGAAAAAGACCTTTGTGGGCGTTTCGCTCCGACGTTTGGGTAATTTTGTTCGAGTGGTATTCCTCAAACTGAGTGTCAGGCGATATGCGGTTCGCATCAAAGACGTGCGCAATCAAATCAATCGTCTCTGTGGCACGTTTAGTTATCTGAGGAGACAAATAGAGGGTCTGCCGATCAAGTCTGGTGCATTACTTGATATCTTAGTTAGGGACGCGAGGGATTGTAGTAATCTGCATATTGATCTGGTTGTTCAGGAAATCAAATTGAAGGAAAAGTATAGGTGCATGCGCGCAGAGTTGCGTGCGTTGTGCAAGTCCGACTAGAGATGGTCGGATTTTTTTATTAAAAATCAAAATTATTTTCAATAACTTCAATCTGGAATTTTTTTGCTTCTTCAATTAAATAATTTTGAATTATTCGAGAAGCCTTAAAATGCTCTAAGCTCTTTTCGTTTTCTTCTCTATTCATAAAGAATTGCTTTTTGTGACTTTCTTCGTCCTCTTTTATTAATAGAATTATCTCACCCTTGCCAACTACTTGTTCTGGATCTAAAAATGCACACTCGAATATTAATTCATTTGGATATTTTTTTATTTCTTGATTAATATATTCGGTCATATTATTCCTAACCGCCTTCAAGCCTTTTATTACATTTTCTTCTGTTAGATCACCAAATTTTCGAAATGCACCACTGATCCCCATATAAGCAAAAGGTTCGTCTTGCTTAGTTTTACCATTTTGAGCGAGTACTCTAAGAGTGTCTCCTTCAACAAGAGGAAAATTATTTTGTTTTTTAAGATTTATACTATATGTAGTTTTTCCTGTTCCAGGTGCTCCGTAGATAAAAGTTTTCATGTTTGAATTATAACTTGTACGGATCGTTGCGGAAAGAGAGGGATTTGGTCGCTACACGACCAGTATCCCAATTGGATTTTTTATTCGTGCTATCGCACTCTAAAAAATCTCAATCGGGCTTCAAATCCCTCACGCAGACGTCCCACGTCTGCTTCTTTCCTTAAATTTTCGCTACGCTAAAATTTTGCGGAAAGAGAGGGATTTGAACCCTCGATGAGCTTTCGCCCATGCCGCTTTTCGAGAGCGGTGCCTTCAACCACTCAGCCATCCTTCCGTCTCTCTATAATACACAATTTAATTAAATAAAAAACCGACCTTGTGGTCGATAATGTTTAGCCATCATAAAATTTTTTGTTTTCTTGTACGTGCTCCATAAAAGCAACAAAGTTTGGGTTCCTGGCTATTTCTTCCGGACTGAGTAATTCACGATACGGTTTTTCAGTCTTTTCAGGTGGCTCGACATGCGGCGGATCTTCGGAAATAATTTCGATTTTTCCTCTTCCTTGCTCTAGCCATTTGCCTACAACACCCGGTTCGTATTGGATCCCACAAGTCTCACAATAGTTGGACTGTTCCGACCTGTGGTGCGAAGGTGACATGGGATTAAGTGGCTCGCCGAACTCAATCCAATCACATATCCTGCCCATGATAGTGCCATTGCACTTGTATGTGTTGCAAGGTATTCCAGTGTCAATAATTGTTGTTTTCATGCTCATTTGGACCTCCCTCGAGAATACTACAATTTATTATTGTTTAAGTCTATGTATTTGGCATTTTACCACTTGAAAAAAGTCCACAATAATGTTAAATTATTGCCCATGGCCCTATCGTCTATCGGTTAGGACGAAAGCTTTTCAAGCTTTAAAGCCGGGTTCGACTCCCGGTAGGGTCACATCTGTGAACGTTGTGGATGTCGAGGTATAATAATGTCAATGAAAACAAAATATAAATATGGTTTAATATTTTTAATAATTCACTTTTTATTGTCTCTTATTGCTGTATTGTTTGTATATGATGCAAATATCCCAAGTAGTGATTTAGGGATGATTGTTTTTCCTAATATTTTTATTTCTCTTTTACTTTCAGATGCTCTTCCAGATATTTTTGGCTACTGGTCTAATTTATATTGGGGTGGAATTTTCTGGTTCCTAATAGGTTTTGTAATTGGTTTAATTATTGAAAAAAGAAGATTAGGAAAATTAAGCGAGCAAGGAAGCATTTAACTCCTGTAAGGCAATCTTTATAAAATTTTTTGAGGAGAAAAGTTCGGAAAGCCACGCCTTTAGGTCACAATTTTTAAGGAGCGTAGCGACTATAAAAATGTGATGTCGACGCACTTAGTTTATTGGAGCGAAGCGAACAAGAAACTTTAGTGCAGACGACGCACAAAAAGTCTATAAGTATTGTTTTGATTATATATTTAACGAAAAATAGATTTTATTACATCTATTGGAAACCCTAAAAATGTAAATAGTTTTTTAGGAAAAGCCGACATGAGGTTTATTAAACAAAATAGCAAAAAAGAAATACATATTAACCAAAACGTAGGTATAACAAAATTAGTTAGAGATAAAATTAAGAAACCTAACCCAAGAATAAAAAATAATATAATATATTCACTTGTGTAGTCCATAGGTCGATACCAGGTCTCTTTTTTTGGTAATATTTCCTTTTCAATTTCAGGTATGTATTCATTAGCTGCAGAAAGCGCGCTAGAAAAATTTTCAAAGCTTTTATTGTCACTGCCAAGAAAATCAACTTTATGTTTACGAATAGAGTGAAACATATTGTTTTTCTTAGTTAAATCTTTTGAGAGTGTTTCAATATCGTTTTCTATGTTCGAAATTATATAGATTGTTGAAATTATAACAACCAGAGTTAGAAATCCTGCTCCTAAATAAAGAAGGTTAGTTTGAATAATGTGTTCCATGGCTTGTGGTATTAATGCTGTTGCACCTCCAGCAATTGTTGCTAAGTATTTAAACATCCCCCGTCTTTCTTCTTGGTACTTAGAAATAATACTCATATAGTCCTTATTCATTTCTTCATGTAAAGAGGAAAAATCTTTTAGACTTTCTATTATGAAAGCGACTCTTGCTTCCTCACTTTTTTTAACTTCCTCAGGTGTAATCATGATACTAGAGTTTATTATCGTTTTTTCTGTTAATTCTCAGCCAAACCAATATCATTATTGTTAATATGACTAAAAAATCAAATGCTTTTGTTCGATTTTCTAAGAAGCTAATATAATTAATTTCAAATAAATATAAATAACTAAAAATTAAAATAGTAATCCATCCTATGATTTCTCTCAAATTTTGAATAAATTTTCTTTTCATGTTTTTATATTTAATTTAATAATGAATGCGAGATGTGCTTGTTTGATTGGAAATATCTTAGCTCTATAATGTAACTACCCCCGCAACCACACATATATATCCTCCAGAGCCCTCACGGCGTCGCCAGAAGCAATATTATTTTGATGATATAGAATATTGGTACAATCGCCGGCAGCCCAAATTCCCTCAACACTAGCTCGTTGGTTCCATGGGTCAATTTTGATGTGTCCGTGATCTGTCTCAACTAATTCATCAGCAAACTTTGTGGCAGGCACAGCTCCAATTTCAACAAAAACAGCACCAACTTTCATTTCGCTTCCTTCGTCGGTTTTAATATTTTTAATTTTAATACCATCTAACATTTGCTCACCAGAAACTTCAGAAATAACTGTGTCGGTAATAATTTTAAATTTAGGATTCGTTTTCATTTTTTCAACAGTGCCTGGGTCAGCCTTGAATTCACTATTTCTGTGAATCAAAGTCACCGAACTACAATATGCAAGCAACTGTGCCGCACTCTCGAAAGCAGAATTTCCACCACCAATCACAACCACATCCTGATTTGCATAAAATGGTCCATCACAGCTTGCGCAATAGGTAAGTCCTTTGTGTTCCAGCCTCTCAGCTCCAAGCGCTTCCAATTTTCTACGACTTGAACCGGTTGTAATCAAAACAGCTTTTGCCAAATATTCGCCATTATTTGTTTTAACAGAAAAAGTTTTGTCGGCATTTTGAGAAATTTTTTCAGCTCTTTCGCCGGTTTTAATTTGCACAAATTCACCTGCGTAGTGACGCAAATGATTTTCCATTTTTTTTGCAAGATCAAGTCCGCTAATTTTTATATCACCAATCCAATTTTCAATTCCATCAGAAACAATACTTTGACCACCAAAGTTATCGGTTATTAGAATTGTTTTTAATTGCTTTCTTGATGCGTATACGCCGGCTGAAACTCCTCCTGGTCCTCCGCCAATAATGATTAAATCTTGCATGACTAGTTTATGGTTACCTGTTAATTTTTTAAGTATAGCAAAGTTTATGTAAAATAAAAAAACAACCTTTTTGCGTCCTCCGCAACGCCAGGACATAAAAGGTTGTTTTTTTATTTTGCTTACTTAAGTTTTGATCTGCGTAGGAAAGCAGGAACTGCATCCCAACCATCATCATCTTGCTGACTGTTTGAGTTATTTACAGCTGGCATCGAATCCTCGATTTGTCTAACCGGCACAACTTCCTCTACAACAGGGACTTCTTCTTTTTCTCTCCTTAGTGAATTGAAAATTCCAACTTTCTCAACTGGTGTATCTACAACTTCATTCTCGCGTGTTGCGTTATTGAAAAGTGGTCGTCTTTGAACTGACTCAGAAAAACCAGATGCAATTATTGTTACCTTAACCTCACCTTTTTTCAACTTGTCATCCTTGACCGTTCCGAAAATAACACGAGCCTCTGGGTCGATTGTTTCTGTAATGATTTTAGCTGCGTCTTGAATTTCAAACATTGTCAGGTCGTCACCTCCGGCAATCGAGAACAATACACCGCGTGCTCCATTAATTGAAATATCTAGGAGGGGAGAATTGATAGCCATTTTTGCAGCTTCTTCTGCACGCTTTTCACCGCTTCCAACACCAACACCCATCAATGCTGCGCCAGAATCCTTTAGAATTGCACGCACATCGGCAAAGTCGATGTTGATAATACCAGGAGTTGTAATCAAATCAGAAATACCCTCAACAGCTTGTTTCAAAACATCATCACACATTGCGAAGGCATTTTTTGCTGTTGTGTCTTTTGAAATATTTGAAAGAAGTCTGTCGTTTGGAATAACGATAATTGCGTCAACTTCCTTTTTCAATTCGTCTAGAGCCATTTGAGCAATTTTCTCTCTTTGTTTTCCTTCAAAGAAAAAAGGTTTTGTAACGACGGCCACAGTTAGTGCGCCAGATTCTTTGGAGATTTGAGCAGCAACAGGGGATGCGCCAGAACCAGTTCCACCACCAAGTCCACATGTAATGAAAACCATATCACCACCTTTTAGTGATTCTTGGATTTCCTCTTTTGTTTCTTCGATTGCTCGACGTCCAACATCAGGATTCATTCCAGCACCAAGACCCTTGGTTAAATTTTTTCCAATGTGAATTTTTCTTTTTGCTTGTGAGTTGTGCAAATCTTGCGCATCAGTGTTAATAGCAATAAATTCAACACCTTTTACTTTGTTGTTCATCATGTGCTCGATTGCATTTTTGCCGGACCCTCCAACTCCAACAACTTTAATTCTCGCAAATGTTTCTACATCTGGTTTTACTTGTGGCATATATTTTCCCTTTAAATTACTAATATAGTCCTTTAATCATAGACTCAAAAAGGTGTAAAAGCAAGGATTTTTTTTACTAGGGTCTTATCTTTTGTAGCTTGTGAGCTATAAATTTCAAGGCTTTTTTTACAAAGTTAGATGTTGCTGTGGGGTAATTCGAATTGAAAAGGTCATTGTTAAATCCTATAACACATAGACCGTACGCCACCGCCCATGTAGAATCCTTAACTTTTATGTTACTTGGAGTATTTAAATTCAAATTTGCATTATTCTTTTTTGTTTCATCAACGATTGATGCAATCTTTGCAGGCAAACGAAGTGCTGCGCGAGAAATATCCTCGATATTAATAATTCCAGAACCACCGCCAGTTAAAATAATTCCACCAGGTAAAAGTCCACTCTTGTTTATTTCTTTTAGTTTTATATCAACCAAATTAAAAATATCTTTAAGTCTTGCGGTGATGATGTCATCTAGTTTTCCAAGAGGCACATTGTCATTTTTTGTAAGTTTCTCTTTGTTAACTTTTATTTTTTCTGCATCTTCCAGAGAGACACGCAAGCCGAGAGCAATGTCATTTGTAATATTATTTGAACCGATTGGGAAAACTTCTACCAAAACGGGAATGTCCTTTTCGTAAACAACCATTGAAACAGTCTCAGATCCGATGTTAACCAAAACACAACCTGCAATTTTATCAGTCTTTGAAAGGGTGACTGTGCCAGCGGCAAGAGGTGCGGCGATAGCATCAATGATTTCAATTTCTGCCATTGAAAGAGTTTCAATTAGAGCCTCAACATGTGAATTTAAACAAGTGATGAAAAGGTTTTTAGCCGACAATTTCAGAGCCTTTAGTCCTGTCGGATCACCCCAAACTTCCTTGTCATCGATTCGGTATTCAAGAGGTACAACGTGAATGACTTTTCTGTTTACAATTTTATCTGATTTAATTTTTTGTTGAGAGTCTGCAGAAACCTTTTCCAAATCCAAATATGATATTTCAGAGTCAGCACGAGTAATCATGATCTGGCCATCTGAAACTGCGCTAGACAGTCCAGTTCCACCAACAGAAACAAAGGCGCGTTCAATTTTTTGACCAGATTGTTTTTCTGCCATTTTCACAGCCTTGCGAATGCTTCTAACTGCATCTGCCTGATTCAAGATATAACCATTTCGTAGTCCTCTGGTTTCAGCCTGACCTACGCCAATTATTTTAGGAAGAGAATAACGATCCTCGGGCATCTCAGCCACAACAACTTTTATCTCGTAGGTACCTATATCAATTCCGACTGTAGTTTTACTTGCCATAAATTTATGGCCTTATTTTAACCTAAAATCAAGAATTTGACTGTGTATAAGTTATATATTTATATTTAGAAACTCCTTTGCAAATTTTTTCTCTAGTTTTTCCATTTCGTCTCCGTGATCATAACCCTTCAGGTGAAGTAGTCCGTGAATATATAAATATGCGATGAAATTTTTGTAATTCATTTCGAAATCTTCGAATTCAAATTTTGTTTTTTCCAAGTCCAGAAAAATTTCTCCAGAATTTTCATCAAGAGGGAAGCTTAAAACATTTGTTGGTTTATTTTTGTTTCGATATTTTTTATTTATTTTTTTTGATTCAGCGCTGTCGCAAAAAACTAAAGAGAGCTCATAATTTTTTCCTAAAATTCTTTCCTTGATAGAAACAAAAAACAGCTTGCCGAAAGGCATTCTGCTTTTTGATAAATTTGAAATAAGAGTAGACATTATTTTCTAAAACCAGTGATTTTTCCAAGCTTGAACATTTTTTCGTATTCAGCTTTTTTCTTTAGAACTTTCAGTTTATTTTTTTTCTTTGTATATTCTGAAGGCATTCTTTCTTCGTATCTTTCTGATTTAACACGATTAATAACACCAGTTTCTTGAACTTTTCTGGTGAATCTCTTGATCATGCTTGTGCTACTTTCATTCTTTTTTCTTTCGATTACTACATTTGTTGCCATAGTTAGAATAGATTAACACATACTGAAAAGTTTGGCAATCACATTTGATTGACCCAAAATAAGCTTATTTCAAGCCCTTAATATGCTCTGGCAGCTCGCCAAACTTGATTGTCTTTTGTGCGCGACCCTGAGAATCCCTAACAATTGCACTGCTTTCAAGAGCCTCTTTGTGACCGATTATGATGTGGTGACTTGCGCCAGAATTTTTTGCCATCTGCAATTGAATTGTAATTTTGTCTCGGTAGATTGAGTGATTCAAATAAATTCCTGCCTCTGCGAGTTGCGCAATTAATTTTAGTGATTTTATTTTTGCTTCTTTTCCGATGTGAATTAAAAATAGTTTTGACTTTTCAAATTTACTCAAGGTTTTTTGAGAAATAGTTTTTCCTTCTTTCACTTTTATCAAAACGCTAAAACCTGGAAGATCCTTTTTGAATCCGATTTTTTTCGCAAGCAAATTGTATCTAGAACCAGCCGCAATAATTT
>JACCDZ011275498.1_pt1 | contig 36581 bp, 55 predicted proteins | sample 7449551 | NCBI WGS metagenome assembly JACCDZ01 (sample SAMN15323452, study PRJNA562643) | freshwater metagenome | isolation source: river surface water | place: USA:Blue River Watershed | collected 2017-08-18 | reverse complement strand
TCCCGGCTGTCGTTGCGCCAGTCGCTGATCTCGAACATCCAGCGCAGTGGGGCGTCTGCATGTTCCACCGCCAGCGTGAAGACGTTGGGGTATGTCTCGATGTCGAACACATAGTCGTTACTCATTACGATTACTCGGTAGGGTGGGGCGTCGATTTGGGCTTCAATGAACCACGGAAGAAAGCCAGAAAACTCCGTGAGTCGCCATCCTCGAATGCTGGCTTAACCGCCCCGATTCAATTACTGACCCATCATGAAGGGCGGCAGGCCCATCGGAGCAGCAGCGGGAGCCACAGCACCAAAGCCAGCAGGAGCACCTTGCACAGCGCCAAACAGGTTCGATGCGTCAACAGCACCTTCACCGAAGGGTGCGTCATCACCGGCGAACTGGACAGCGATCAGGTCGCAGCGGATGCCGCGACCGTGCTTGTTCTCTTGCAGCCACGGCTTGACGGCAGCGTTGACTCGGCAACCGCCGTACATCTTGCGGGCAAGCTGCTGGTAGGCCATCGTGTTGCTCGGGTCGATGGGGGAGCCATCGGCTTGGATCATCTGCGGCTGCGAGTCGCGGCCAGCGGTGATGAACACATGACCGGCGTAACCGTCGTAGGGCTGGAAGGTCTTCTTGTTGACCTTCTCCTCACCTCGACCGTAGCAGCGCAGCTTGCGGTCATTCTGGATCATGCCCATGACAGTCTGGGCGTGTTCTTTCCACTTCTCCAGCGCCATCGCGCCGTAGCGTTGCATGAACTGGGCGAAGCCAGCGTGATCCTGCGGCATGATGAACTCGCAGTTGTACGAGATGCGCTCTTTGCCGGTCTGCTCGTTGACCTGCTTCTGGGGTTCGGCGAGGTGAGGGAAGGACAGACGGACGTTCGACAGGAAAATGATTTCAGACATGACGATTACCTTTCAATGATTACGAGAGCCACGAGGGCAGGGATTCGGCAGCGGGTGCTGCCTCGACTGCGCTGAACATCGGCGCAGCATTCGTGATGACAGCGGGGCGGCTGTCAGATTCGGAAACGACGGTGAGTTTGCCAGCCAGCTTGGCGACGTACTCCTGATCCAGACGCTTCAACTGGCGGTCGGTGAGGGACACCTTGGTGCCGTCACGCTTCTCCCACGTCAGCTTCTCAGCCTTGGCGGGGGTCACCAGTTTGGTTTCATAGATCGCGGTCTTGGGGATGCCCATCTTCACCAGCTTCTCGGCCATCTCCTCCTCGGGCAGCGCCCAAGCGCGGGAGCCACGACCGTGGACCAGCTTGAGGCCGGGGATGGACTGACCTGCCTCCATGCGGCGCATGGCTTCTTTCTCCACAGCTTCGAGGAGTTGGCGCATCAGGGGTGCGGCTTCCATGATCTGACGAATCTGCTGATCGTCCATAGTTGCCGGGTCTTTGTCGGCGCTTTGCTGCGCGACATCGGTGACGGATAAGTTATCAGTCGGAGCGGTTGAGTTTACAGTGGGCTGGAACATGATTCCTACCTCCTTCATTACGTTACCTGCCAGCGCGGCGCATGAGCCTTTCGCACGACAGAACTTACATTGACTTTCGCCCGGGACAAGCGGTGCATCCGGTGCATCGGTTGCAGCAGCTTGCACGACGATTGTACCGATGTTGCCCAACAGGTAGCTGACGGGCACCTCCCACGAGGTGATCGGCTTCATGCCCTTGAGAGCCAGCTTGGGCTGGATGATGGTCATGCGGATCGTCTTGACCGGGTACTCGACGTTCACGGGCAGCTTGTAGCCTGCCAGCACCCCGTAGGCGTACTGCTCAAGCTGCATGTTGCCCTCGGCGCTCACGACACCCATGCCGTCCTTGTAGTCGATCAACTCGATCCAGTCAGGGCCGATGATCTGGCAGTCCACGGTGCCCGACAGGTCATCACGACCCAGCAGGAACTTAGGGTCCACCCGCTCCTCGGAGATGACCTTGAACATGCCGTTCATGGACCGCTCACGGATGTAGTCCACGGCGATCTTGACCCGGGCAGCGCGGTCAGCGTCAACCTTGAACTCACCTTCGTGGTCAGCCATGATTTCACCGACTTGGGTCATCGGGTCAATCAGGCCAGCGTCGATACAGTGCTCCAGCAGCGTGTGGCTGTGGGTTCCATCGGCAGCAGCAGGGCCGCTACCGGTGTCAGGGTACTTGGCCTCCTCTCGAATGCTGCCGGGGCACAAGGCCCAGCGGCTGCGCTTCGATGGGGACAGCTTGGCGTGATCGCTCACTTCAGAGCCTCAACGCCCGCGAACAGAGCGCCGTAGTGCTCGGGCTTGACATCGTTGATGTTCTGGTAACCCAGACCAGTCAGGACGCCTTGAATCTGGGCACCCTTCTGCGGGCCGAGGGCCTTGTAAGCACCCATCACGTAGTCGATCAGACCCTTGCCGTCGGTGAATGGTGCGCCACCAGCAGCCGGTGCAGCCGCAGGAGCGGGAGCCACGAACGCCGGGGGAGCAGGCATCGCGGGTGCAGCAGCCACGGGAGCCGGAACTTCAACAGGTGCTGGCGCAGGGGCGGCAACGGGTGCGGGTGCTTGTGCAACAGGTGCTGGGGCTGCTACATTGGCAGATTCCAGCTTGGCAGTGAGAGCCTGAACAGCTTGTGTCAGGGCTTCAATCTTGGATTCGAGTGACATACAGTTTCTCCTTGGGATTACCGGTTACAGGGGGTTGAATGGTGACGCGATCTTCAATGAAAGCGTCAACGAGTTCACGCAAGACCTCGCTCGGGGTTCCGAACTTCTTGGCCTTGGCGTGAAACTTGGTGCGCGTCTTGTCAGGCAGTCGCACAGACAGGTACGCAGATTTGGTGATGGGTATCATGACGATCAAAATTTTTGGTGTCGATGGCGCAAGTGTAGCACACTGTGGTACGATTGTGCAACACCTCCAAAAAATAAAAAGCCCCGAGGTCTTGCGAACCCCGGGGCAACCCTTTAAGGAGACATCCATGAAGAAACTGGCAACTGCGATCACCAGCGAGAACATTGTATGACACAACCCCAGACCGTTCAACCACACCCAGCGTCCATAGACGCCTACATCCGGCACGGCTGGAGCCTTGTGCCTATCCCCGCTGGCACCAAGGGGCCGCGCACCCCGGGCTGGAACCTCAAGGAGAACGCCCTCAAGAGCCAAGCCGATCTTCCTCCGGGCTACGGCATCGGTCTGGCCCATGCGTACAGCGGCACGATGGCTCTGGACATCGACAACTGGACCATCACCACGAGCCTGCTGGCAGAGCACGGCATCGACCTGCAAGCCCTGTACACCGCTGCCGATGCTGTGGTCATCAACTCGGGCAAGGCAGGCCACGGCAAGCTGCTCTACGCGATGCCCTTCGGCGCTGCGCTGCCCTCCAAAAAGATCCTGCACAACGGCATCACCGCCTACGAACTGCGTTGCGCCACGGTCAGCGGCCTCACGGTGCAGGACGTGCTGCCACCGTCCATTCACCCCGAGACACGCCAGCCCTACCACTGGGCAGGCAACGGCCACTGGACCCGTCTGCCGGTGATACCGCAGGCGCTGCTGGACCTGTGGAACGGGATGCTGGCGCAGGACAAAGAGCGCACCATCGCCACGGACGGCTCGATTGACGCCTCGTGGGAGGAGATCAGGCAAGCCCTCGATGCTGTGCCTGCCGACTGCTCCCGGGACGAGTGGGTCAGCATCGGCATGGCCCTGCACTGGGCAGGCACCCAGACCAACCAGCTTGAGCAGGGGCTGCAACTTTGGAACGAGTGGTCCTCCACCGCCCAGCACAAGTACCCCGGGGAACGGGAAATCCTGACTCAGTGGATGTCGTTCAAGCCGGACAAGGCGACCGCTGTCAAGCTGGGCACCCTGTTCCACATCGCCAAGCAGCACGGCTGGAGCCGCCCGATCCCCGATGCGTCCGAGTTGTTCAGCAAAGTCGCCATCCCGGTCATGGAGCCGCTGGACGTGCTGGACGGCCTGCGCCCCAAGCCGCCCGAGATGAACATGGGCCTGTGGCCCGCCACGCTGCGCCAGCGGTCCATCGAGATCAGCGAAAGCGTGGGCTGCGACCCTTTGGTCCCTTTGTTCGCTGGGTTGGCCGCTGTCTGCGGGGTGGTTGACGCCCGCATCCGGCTCGAACTCATGCCGGGGTTCCGTGTGCCGCCAGTGCTCTGGCTCATGACCCTCGGTGACCCAGCGGACAAGAAGTCCCCCGGCTCCCGACCCATGCTGTCCCCGCTCAAGAACATCGAGGTCGAGGACCGACCCCGGTACAGCAAGGAACTGCTGGACTGGGAGGGCAAAGAGGCAGCATACGCCAGCGCCAAGAAGGCGTTTCTGGAGTTCAGCGCCAGCCCTGAGGCCATGCTGGGCGCAGATCAGGCACCGCATGTGCCCGACATGCCACCGCAGCCCGTGCCTCTGAAGATCACGGTGTCCGACATCACGAGTCAGAAGCTGGTGCGTCAAGCTGCTGACCGCCCCCGTGGCCTGCTGTGCCACCTCGACGAGATGAACTCATGGGTGCGCAAGCTGACAGACAAGACCAGCGGCGAGGATCGCAGCGCGTGGGTTGTCAGCTACGAGTCAGAACACTACGAGATGGACCGGGTGGGTGCGGGGTCGATCTATTGCGAGAACTTGGCCGTGAGCATCTACGGGAACATCCAGCCCCAAGTGTTCAGGCAAAACTTGGCCTCTCTCGCAGCGGATGGCCTGTTGCAGCGATTTATACCCGCTGTGCTGCGCGGGAGCAAGACCAAGCTGGGTCACCCGATCCCCGAGTACATGACCAGCGCGGCAGCGTGGGAGAACACCCTGCGCCTGACCTACGCGCTGCCACCTCAGACCTACCACTTGTCCACAGAAGCGTTCACAGCCTTCCGCGAGTTCCAAGCGTGGTACGAGGAGGCCAAGCAGGACGAGCGGGTGCTCGACAGTGGCAGCGAGTACATGACGGCATTTGGCAAACTGGAGGGCTTGGCTGGTCGCCTGATCCTCATGTTCCACATCATCGAGTCGCCGTTCATGCCTACGGTGCAGGCCGAAGTTGTCCACAGGGTCGTGAGCCTGATCCGTGGCTACGTGATCCCGGCGTACCGCTACGCACTGGGCGAGGTGGGCGGGGCGATCACGAACGACTTCGACCAGTGGGTGATTGACCACATCATCCAGATCAGCGGGGATGCCCAGACCATCGACCTGCGCACCCTCAAGAAGTCAGCCCGCAGGCCGCTGGATGGTAAGACCGACTGGCAGAAGGATCAGATGGTCATGGACGCCATGCTGGTGCTGGAGCAGGCTGGCTGGGTGGTTCAGGTGGAGAGCGAACTGCACAAAAAGCGGGTTCTGTGGGCCATCAACCCGAGTCTGCCTGCCATGTTCAAGGCGTACCGCGAGAAGGTCATCAAGGCCAAGCAGCGCCACGCTGACTACATTTACCGCTATGCCTACGAGAAGGGTTACGAACGCAAGCTGGTCAAGGGGTATGACCCCGATACGATGGATGAATGAGAACGGGGCCAGTGGCCCCGTTTTTCATTGTTCAGCTTTCCACTTCAACCACTCGCGCAGGCCAGCCAACCCGCCAATGCGCTCACCTTTGTAGAAGATTTGAGGCATCTGGCGATGCTCGGGGTAGTTGCGCATGAACACATCGCGCCACTCGGGTTCGTCGATGCTGCGCTCTTGGAAGTCCAGCTTGTTGGCGTCTAGCAGCAGCTTGGCTGCGGTGCAGTTGAGGCAGTTGGCCTTGCTGTACAGGATGATGTGGCTCATGTGTTTCCCCTTGCTCGGATGGCGGTGGCGTTCCATGTTGCTGTTTGAGCCGCCGCACGGTAAATACGATAATCGGTGATGCGCTTTGCTTTCTCTATCGCAGCAAGACTTCGCTCAACCTGTTCATCACACACCTTCGCACACGCCTCGCGCTCTGCTGCGGCGACAATGGCGGCGAAGCGTTCAAGCATTGATGTAGGACTTGGGCCGGGCACAAGTCCAGCCTCCCGCGCCATGCGGATGATGTCTTCGCGGTTCATTCGACGAACCTCCACGCACCACAGCGGGTGCATCGGTATGCGGGTCGGTCGGTGTTGCTGCCTTCGATCCAGCGGTGTTTGCAGTCGGTCATATTGGTGCCTCCTCGGGGTCAGGGTGTTGCGGTGCAGGGGTGCGTCTATCGACGGGGATCAATTCCTTGGGGAAGGGCCACACGGGGGCCATGCGCTGCGCGTGGACCGCATGGGCTACCGATGGGTTGATCCCCACGGGGAAGTCGTAGTCATCGCGCCACGACTCGGTGTTGTACTGGCTTTTCATTTGGACTCCAATTTTGCCGGGACTTCGCCTACGTGAGCATCCGATTTTGCCGGGACTTTCTCAACGTGACGGCTGGATTTCCGGGGGACTTTGCCTACGTGAGCATCGGGGATCAGGCTCTCATGGATGGCCGGGGCTAGGGCTTCGACTATGCCGAGCACATCGAGCAGGCGCAGCAAGGTGGCGCTCCCTCCTCGTTCTCCAGTTTCCCATTTGCGCAGGGTGTGGATCGGGACGCCTAAATAATCGGCCATTTGAGCCGGGGAAAGATCGAGGCGGGATCGCAGATCGGCAAGGCGCAGGGAGAGCGCAGAGCCGGGGTTTTTCGGGGTTTGGGTTTTCAATTCAAAGGCTCCAAAAAAGCCCGGGAGATCGTCCCGGGCTTGGGTGACTGGGTAGGGTCAAAGGTCATACACAAGCCAAATGAGACCGGCTGCGCAGACAATGGTCATATAAATGGCGATCATGCGTCCCGCTCCTCCTCCAGATCGGCAATCCGGGATTCGAGGTCGCAGATTTGATCTCGCAGGCTCTCCACCTGCTCGGCCAATGCGTCCCGCTCTCGCTCGGCATCGGCAAGCCTGCCGAATAGTGCAGCCGTCTGGGTGAAACCCTCGGCATAGGCCAAACGCTCGGCCTCCTCGCTCTCAAGGCTTAAAAGGTCTAAGGGCATGATTTATTCCTCAAGGGTGGACAGAATAGACCCATCCGGCAGGCAGATGGATGATGGATGTATCGCGCTCTCGAACAGTTATGCGCCATCCAATTGGGATATGTTGCAACAGATCGCGCAATACTCGCTCGGCCTGCTTTTTGGTTTTCGCATGGCCGACGATGTGTCGATGGTCAAAAATTGGAATCATTTATTCCTCCTCGCTTTCGCGCATGAAACATTCCTCCGATATGTCGCAGCAGGCACACCAGAGGAGCCGGTCTAAATTGCTCTCATGGTCTGCCAATTCCTCGGCATCCCATGCGCCATATTCGCGCAGGCATTCGGCCACCAGAGCCGGGGACAATTTGTCCAATTGCTCCCGGATGTAGGGCACATCCCGCAGCCTTGCAACATCGGCATCACATGGCCCGGGGTGCGAGGCGCTCTCGGCATCCTCCCGGGCAATTTGTAATTCGATGCGTCCCAGTGATTCGGTCCACCATTCCATGATTCAGGCCTCCACCGATACAGTGATGTTTTCCCCTACCGGGGACAATTTGCCGATGTACAGTGTCCCGGCATTGGAATATTGGCGACAATAGACGCGCCTCCATCGGCCATTAAATTTGACCATGTAGCGCGTCGGAATCCGGGAGCCGTACCCGGTCGCAGTGAAAGACAATCCCCGATCCTGCCACCATGTAGGAGCCTCCCGAGCCTCTACCGATTGGGTCCAGAATGTATCCCGGTCGCCATTGGGTCGCACATGGGAGCCGTGCAAATATGCTTTCATGATTCAAGCCCTCCAAAATTTGCCCGATTCCTCGAATCGGTAGCCATTGGCAATTAACAGATCGTCGACGCATTCGTCGGACAATTGGTACTCCATATCATCGCGCCATTCTCGGAATGCCTCCCAGAGAGCGAGGTCGAAGGCTGCTCTAGCGTTTCCGGTCTTTTTGAATTCGTCATAAAAGGTCATCCAGAGGGTAGCGTCCAAACAGTACCCGGTAGGCATGGCGTCCCGGTCGATTTGGGACAATCGGACGCCTCGGAAATGTCGATTCCCGGCATCGGTGGAATAATTCGGGGTGGCATAGGGTCGCACCTCCCATGATTCCAATTTCACCCCGAAATGGTCGCAGAATGCCTCGATAGATTGGCGTGATTCGTCGCACCATGCCAGAGGGTCACAATCTGCCCTCCACCAGTCCCGGGCCTTTTCTTTGGCATCGTCGGACAATTCGTCGAAGGTGAAAACGTCAATTTGTATTGTTTCCATGATTCAAGCCTCCATCGTCACAAAGTAGTGGTAAGCCAAAAAACCTGCGCCAAATTCTCCCTTGGCATCGGCCTCGAATGTGTCAATCTGCGCGAGTAGTGCATCCACCTCGGCCTCTGGTGCGTTTTCCTCGGCATCCCTGCGCATTTCCTCCCGGATGTAATCCATCGCCTCCTCAGCATCGTCAAATTCCACCGGCTCCGCATCGGGCAGGCATCCGGGCATATTCCATCCGGCCACAAATTTGGGCTTGCAGGCTTTGCAGGAGGATTCGTACCGCTCGGCATAGTCTGCCATTTCGTCATACGTCTCAAAATCGTGCTCCTCTCCGCATTCGGGGCAGGAGTAGCACCATGCGACATCGAATCCGATGGAGAAATAGACGCATCCGGGCCAATCCTCGGACATAACCCAGACATTCCCGCTCGATTGATTCACCCCGGCTTGCGTGTACTTATCGACGCGCATCCCTGCGCCTTTGATCGCTTGGAGGCATTCGACCAGACGATCCAGATCGGCGCCCTCGAATTGTTCAAAAAGGTTTTGCTCGGCCATGATCTAGCCCTCCATCAGATCGAGAAAAGAATGAGGCACACGATCCAGAGTGCAGCCAATGCGAGGCAGGCTCCGGCAAGGATCGCAAAGGTAGACGGCTCGCGCTCCACCGGCTCGGGGTGGAGATCGACATATCGCAGGGCATGGCGGGAATGTTTCATCGGGTTACCTCTTACAGTTACATGGCGACGATGCCATGTGTGTACTCTAACCCAATGGGTAGGCTTTGTCAACACCTCCAGCGAAAAAAAGATGCTAGGGGAAACCCTGCCCCAATGGGTAGCGTTTGGGATGCTCTCCGGGCTACTGGTGACAAATGCGCCTTTTGGCTCTAGGGGTGCATTTTTGAAAAACCAGAAAATATGTGCCTTTCGAAAAGTTTAAAAACAAGGCCTCGGGCGCGCGCGAAAAGGAATCTTTGTCCCCAGCCCCCCTTTTTCACCCACTGGGTGCCCCCTTTTTCCCCTGATTCTGGGGAATCCCTGACCCGCTGGGTTGACTGGTGCCCGCTGGGTTCAATGGTCCCCGGGAATCCGTTGGACACTTAACATAATGGACGTTGTACGCAGTGACACCCTGACCCATTGGGTTTGCTGATTCCCGGCAGTCGCCCGGGCTGTTAGGGAATCCGGGGTGCCCGGGGAGAGGGGATGGGTAGGGCCAGCGACCGACCCGGTTCTGTAACTTAGGTGCCGCAGAGAATCCAAAAATTTTTTGAAAATGAAAAACCCAATGGGTGCATTGCATCCCGCAGACACCCGTGCTACCATCACACCCACTATGGAACAAGGACACCCTCGATTCGTAGGCACGGTTGTCACCGGTGAAACCCCACTCCCAAACTGGCTGTCGTGCCCAGACCCCAAGCCTCCCAAGCCCACGCCGGAGGCCAAAGCCCTACGCCATGTCGAATACGAGCAAATCTTCGAGCGCGTCATCGAAGACATCTATCGTGGCCGCTCCCTGCAATCCCTGATCGAAGATGACCACCGAGTCGTCAGCTACGAGGACTTCCTTCGTTGGGTCAAGCGCGACCCCATCCGCGCCGAGCGGTTTAAGGAAGCGCAGGAGATGCGCACGGAGTTTCTGGCCGGGGAGATTCTTGAGATTGCCGACGGCGTGGGAGCCATTGACCCATCGTCCAGCGATACGGTCAACCGCGACAAGCTGCGCATCGACACGCGCAAGTGGCTCATGGGTGCCCACAACAAGAAGCGGTACGGCGAGTCCAAGCAGATCGAACTCGGCGGGACGATCTCGATCACTGAGGCACTTGCTGCGGCGCAGGCTCGGGTGATCGAGGCAGAGGTGGTCGATGTGACACCAAGACTGGAGAGTCGTGATGATTAAGTTACTCGTGTTGGTGCTCGTGATCTACATCGTGGTCAGCGTAGCCATTGCTCTACTGGACCTGTGATGCAGAAGATGCGCTACTCGCCTGAAGATGAGCAGATGCTCATGGCGCAGCTTTGGAGTCCAAACATCAAGGACGACCCCGAGGCGTTCGTGCTCTTTGCGTTCCCTTGGGGGCAGAAGAACACCCCACTCGAACACTTCAAGGCACCCCGGGCGTGGCAGCGCCGGACACTGCGCAGGATACGGGACTTCATCAAGGACAACCGGGGCAGGCTGACCGAGGGGGAACTGATCGAAGCCCTGAGAAGGGCTGTATCGTCTGGCCGGGGTGTGGGGAAGTCAGCACTCGTGTCGTGGCTGATCCTGTGGATGCTGACCACTCGGATAGGCTCGTCTGTCATCGTGTCGGCCAACAGCGAGAACCAGTTGCGTAAGGTGACGTGGGGTGAACTGACCAAGTGGGTCACGATGGCGATCAATGCGCACTGGTGGGAGCCGACGGCCACGAGCCTGAACCCTGCGCAGTGGCTGACCGAGTTGGTCGAGCGTGACCTCAAGAAGGGCACCCGGTACTGGGGAGCCGAGGGGAAGCTGTGGAGCGAGGAGAACCCAGACGCTTACGCCGGTGTTCACAACATGGATGGCATGATGGTGATCTTCGACGAAGCCTCGGGTATCCCGGACAGCATCTGGTCCGTGGCTGCGGGCTTCTTTACGGAGAACATCCTCGACAGGTACTGGTTCGCGTTCAGCAACGGTCGTCGCAACACCGGGTACTTCTACGAGGCGGTGGACGGCAACAAGCGGGATTTCTGGGAGTCCGAGAAGATCGACGCCCGCACAGTCGAGGGCACCGACAAGACCATCTACCAGCAAATCATCGAGGAGTACGGCGAGGACTCCGACGAGGCCCGGGTCGAGGTCTATGGTGACTTTCCCAAGAGCGGGCAAGACCAGTTCATCTCGCCCCACATCGTTGACGATGCCATGAAGCGCGATCAGTGGAAAGACATGACCGCGCCCATCGTGATCGGTGTGGACCCGGCCCGTGGCGGCATGGACTCCACCGTGATTGCCGTGCGCCGTGGGCGTGACATCGTGGCGATCAAGCGGTTCCGAGGCGACGACACCATGACCACCGTGGGCCACGTGATCGACGCCATCGAGGAGTACCGCCCAGCCCTGACCGTGATCGACGAGGGGGGTCTGGGCTACGGCATCCTTGACAGATTGACCGAGCAGAAGTACAAAGTGCGCGGGGTCAACTTCGGCTGGAAGGCCAAGAACCCCGTGATGTGGGGCAACAAGAGGGCCGAGATTTGGGGAGCCATGCGCGACTGGCTCAAGTCGGCCAGTTTGCCGCAGGACAGGCTGCTCAAGGCCGATCTGGTCGGGCCGATGAAGAAGCCCAACTCTGCGGGCACCATATTCTTGGAGGGCAAGAAGGAAATGAAAGCCCGTGGTCTGGCCTCACCGGATGCCGCTGACGCCATCGCCGTGACTTTTGCGTTCCCTGTTGCACATCGGGAGTACAATGACCGCACAACCCCACGTCGCAACGCGCAGAACGGGGCTGTTCTAACATCTTGGATGGGGGCGTGATGGCAACGAAGAAAACTGTCTCTCTGAGCGTCAAAAAGGGCGAGAAACTGCCCGTCTCCAAGGGTGCGGGCCTGACTGAGAAGGGCCGCGCCAAGTACAACCGCGAGACTGGCTCGAACCTCAAGGCTCCGGCCCCCAACCCCAAGACCAAAGCTGACGCAGGCCGCAAAGCCAGCTTCTGTGCCCGCATGGAAGGGGTCGTCAAAAACGCCAAAGGCCCAGCCGAGCGGGCCAAGGCATCCCTCAAACGATGGAAGTGCTGAACGTGAAAACGTGCTTCAAGTGCAAGGAAACAAAGCCACTGACTTTGTTTTTCAAGCACCATCAGACATCTGACGGCTACCATAGCTGGTGCAAAGATTGCTGCCGAGAAGGCAATGAGCGGTCACGTCAGAAGTTGAATTCGACCATTGAGGGCCGCGCACGAGTGTTCTTGCAGAACGCCAAGAAAAGCGCCGCCAAACGGCAACAGCCGTTTGAATTGACCATCGCCGATATTGTGGAATGTTGGCAACAGCAAGATGAAATTTGCGCGTACAGTGGCCGTCAAATGACACTGGATGCGGGTCATTTGAACACTGTGTCAATTGAACGGATTGACAGCACTGTTGGGTACACTCGAGAAAACACGATTCTTGTGTGCCAAGCGATCAACCGCATGAAATCTGACTTTTCGTTGGCTGATTTTCATGCTCTGTGTGCAGACGTTGCCAAATTTTTGGGCGACAATGACTTCATCCTTGAGGTAGGAGCGTACAAATGAAAAAACCCGGCGATCCCGGCCTATATGCTGCAATCCACGCCAAGCGCGAACGCATCAAAGCCGGTTCCGGCGAGAAGATGCGCAAACCCGGTGCTGCTGGCGCACCCACCGCCAAGGCGTTCAAGGAATCGGCCAAAACGGCCAAAACGGCCAAAAAACCTGCTAGGAGCAAGTGATGCCACTCGTCAAATCCACCTCCAAAAACGCCTTCCGCAAGAACATCAAGGCCGAAGTGGCTGCTGGCAAGCCGGTCAAACAGGCCGTTGCCATCGCGTACAGCGTCAAGCGCGAAGCCGCCAAGAAGTCCGGTACAAAAGCCCCGATGAAGTCCAAAAAATGACCATTCAAGCCCTGCAAGACTGCCTGATCGTCCGTCCAGACCTCGAAAAACACGAACTTTTCGTGCTGCTGCGACAGAAGCAGACGGGCACCGGCACCGTCATCTCCGCTGGCCCGGACGCCAGAGACGTCAAAGTCGGTGATCGGGTGCTATTTGGTGATTCCATCGGTCAAGACCTACAATATGAGGGCGAAGGCCTGCTCGTGATGCGAGAGGCCCACACCCTCGGAGTATTTGACGCATGAAAGACAACATCGGAATCGTGGCCGCAGCGAATGTGGCAAAGAACGGCCCGTATCCGTCAAAAGGCGGCTCCGAGGACATCCTGACCGTCGCCCGCAGTCGCATGACGATGGCGATTTCGGCCTACTCGCAGACACGCGAGAGCGAACTCGATGATCTGCGCTTCTACGCAGGTTCCCCGGACAACCAGTGGCAGTGGCCCGCTGACGTGCTCCAGACCCGTGGTGCGGTCCAAGGTCAGACCATCAACGCCCGCCCCTGCCTGACCATCAACAAGCTGCCCCAGCACGTCAAGCAGATCACCAACGAGCAGCGCATGAACCGCCCGGGCATCCGGGTGATCCCCGCTGACGACAAGGGTGATGTCGAGGTGGCCGAAGTCTACAACGGCGTGATCCGGCACATCGAGTACATCTCCGACGCCGACGTGGCCTACGACACCGCCTGCGAGAACCAAGTCTCCTACGGCGAAGGCTACATCCGGCTGTTGACCGAGTATTGCGACGAAAACACCTTCGATCAGGACATCAAGATCGGGCGTGTGCGCAACAGCTTCTCGGTCTACATGGACCCGCTGATCCAAGACCCCACCGGAGCCGATGCCCGCTGGTGTTTCATCACGGAAGACCTGACCAAAGCCGAGTACGAGCGTCTGTACCCCAACGCCGCGCCGATCAACACCCTCATGTCGCTGGGTGTGGGCGATCAGTCGATCAGCCAGTGGATCAGCGAGAACACGGTGCGCATCGCTGAATACTTCTACGTCGAGTACGAGAAGGCCACGCTCAACCTGTACCCCGGCAACGTGACCGCCTTTGACGGCACTGCCGAGGACAAGCAGCTTCGCGCCATGTTCGGCAAGCCCCTGCGCCAGCGCCAGTCCGACCGCAAGAAGGTCAAGTGGTGCAAGATCAACGGCTACGAGGTGCTTGAAGAACGCGAGTGGGCCGGTCAGTACATCCCCGTGGTGCGCGTGATCGGCAACGAGTTCGAGGTCGATGGCAAGGTGTACGTGAGCGGTCTGGTGCGCAACGCCAAGGACGCCCAGCGCATGTACAACTACTGGGTGTCGCAGGAAGCTGAGATGCTGGCGCTGGCCCCCAAAGCCCCGTTCATCGGCTACGGCGGTCAGTTCGAGGGCTACGAGCAGCAGTGGAAGACCGCCAACACCCAGAACTGGCCGTATCTGGAGGTCAATCCAGACGTTACAGACGGTCAAGGCGCTGTCCTGCCCCTACCCCAGCGGGCACAGCCTCCAATGGCCTCCAGCGGCCTCCTGCAAGCCAAGGCGGGTGCCTCGGAAGACATCAAATCGGCCACCGGTCAGTACAACGCCTCGCTGGGCATGACCAGCAACGAGCGTTCTGGCAAGGCCATCCTTGCGCGTCAGCGTGAGGGCGACGTAGGAACCTATCACTATGTGGATAATCTGGCCCGCGCTATTCGCCATGTTGGCCGTCAGTTGGTGGACCTGATTCCCAAGATTTACGACACCGAGCGGATCGCCCGCATTATCGGTGAAGACGGTGAACCCGCCACTGTCAAGATGAACCCGATGCAGCAGGAACCGGTCAAGAAGATCGTGGACCAAGAGGGCATCGTCATCGACAAAATCTACAACCCGAGCGTCGGCAAGTACGACGTGCGCGTTATCACTGGCCCCGGCTACGCCACCAAGCGTCAGGAAGCCCTTGAGTCGATGGCTCAACTGCTGCAAGGCAACCCTCAACTGTGGCAAGTGGCCGGTGACCTGTTCGTCAAGAACATGGACTGGCCCGGTGCCCAAGACCTTGCCAAGCGGTTCCAGAAGACTCTGGACCCCAAGGTGCTGGCCGACGAGGACAACCCCGCCCTCATGGCTGCAAATCAGCAGATGGAGCAGATGGCCCAGCAGATGCAAGCCATGCAGGCCATGCTGGCAAACGTGCAGCAGAGCATGGAAGCCAAAGAACTTGCCATCAAGGAGTTCGAGGCCGAGGTCAAGGCGTACAGCGCCGAAACACAGCGCATCAGCGCCGTGCAGGCCAGCATGACCCCCGAGCAGATTCAAGACATCGTGATGGGCACCATCGCGGCTGCGGTGGACACTGGCGATCTGGTTGCCGGTGCTCCCGAGATGCGCGAGACTCCGCAGATGGAAGCACTGGAAGCACCCGAACAAGGAGATATGAATGAAATGCGCTGATTTCGTGGGTACGCTGTTCTTGGCACGGGATGTCGCGCATTCCGTCCATCTGAACACCCGCAGTTTTTCCAAGCACATGGCCCTGCAAGGCTTCTACGAAGAAGTGATTGACCTGGCCGACAAGTTCACGGAAGCCTACCAAGGCCGTCATGGTCTGGTGGGTCCGATCAGCTTGATGTCGGCCAAGAAGACGACCAACATCATCGAGTTCCTGGAGGATTCGCTGGCTGACATCGAGAAGATGCGCTACGAGGTGGTCGAGAAAACCGACACCGCGCTTCAGAACATCATTGACGAAATCGTCGGGCTTTACCTGTCCACCCTGTACAAGCTAAAATTCCTCGCATAAGGAGCCGAAATGGAACTCTTGAACCCCCTCTCCAAAGCCGACTTCCCGGCTCAAACTGCCTCCTACACGGGCACCGCTGGCAACACGACCGGCTGGAACGCTGGTCCTGAAGGCGTGATGGTCTGGTCCGATCAGCCTTGCTATATCGAGGTGGGCACCGGCGCTGTGGCAACGACTGCCAGCACTCCCATTCCCGCATTTACTCCGATCCCGTTCAAGGTGCCAATTGGCACCAGCGCCACTTGGCGTGTGAGCGCCCTTCAGGTGTCTTCTGGCGGCACGGTTTACGCCAAACCGATGAACACAAAATGAGCTTCCTTGCTGTTCGCAACGCCATCGGCATAGGTCTGGGTGGCATTATTTCGTTCTTTGGTGGCCGTGGTGAAGAACAGGCCCAAAGCAACCTTCTCTGTGAAAACGGCGACAACCTCGTGCAAGAGGATGGCAGCTTTATCCTGCTGGAGTAAAACATGGCTGACGCAAAAATTTCCCAACTCCCAGCGGTAACGACTCCGCTGGCGCTCACTGAAGAACTGCCTGCGGTTCAGTCCAGCACGACCAAAAAAGTCACCGTTCAGCAGATGCTCACGGGCGTGATCGTCACGGAGTCGAGCACCTCTCGCACTCTGTCGGCCACCGACAACGGCAAAATCATTTACTGCACCTCCAGCAGCGCAGTGACGATCAACTGTGCCTCGGGTCTGGGTGCGGGTTTCAACTGCACCATCATCCAAGGCGGCACCGGTAAAGTCACGGTTGCACCCAACAGCCAAACGCTGGTGTCATACTCCAGCCTGTTCAGCACGATGGGTCAATATGCGGTCATTTCTTTGGTGGCTCCTGTCGCTAATACGTTCGTGGCTGCTGGCAATCTGGGAGTCTAATATGTCCGTGTTTCTGTCCCCTGTCGGCGGCGCTGGTGCTCAGTTCTTCGACAACAACGGCAATCCGCTGTCGGGTGGCAAGCTGTACACCTATGCTGCTGGCACGACAACGCCCGCGACCACGTACACAACAAACGCGGGCACTCCCGGCACTGAACACGCAAATCCAATTATTTTGAATGCTGCGGGCCGAGTGTCGAATGGTGGTGAAATCTGGTTGACGGACAGTACCGCATATAAATTTGTCCTGAAGGACAGCAATGACGTGCTGTTGGCAACATGGGACAATTTGTGGGGAATCGGTTCTTCCGGTGGATCAGCCGTTCGAGTTCCTATTATTTACAACAGCACCGGAACAGGATCTACAACCGCATACTCATTGTCAAGTTCACCGACAAACGAAAACACCACTCAAGTGTATGTCAATGGTATATATCAGCAAAAAAACACATACACCGTTGTTGGAACGACTTTGACATTTTCCGAAGCGCCTCCTTTTAACTCATCCATTGAGGTTTCGTACTTATGATCACACCCGCCTTTGGAATTACTGCAACTGAGCGCGTACTCCCAAGGCTTGCGCTTGATTTCACAACCGCCTCGCTTGACCCTCGAATTACTTTCACAAGGTCGGGAAACACGGCGACTGTTATCAATTCATCAGGTGTAATCACTGCGGTAAACGCCGACACACCCCGATTTGATTACAACCCGTCAACACTGGTGTGCCAAGGTTTGTTGATCGAAGAACCCAGAACCAACGTGCTTTTGAACAGCCTAATTAACGGCACAAATCTGGCAACACAGTCTGTTACTGTAACTGCGGCGGCGAGAACCTTGTCGTTTTACGGAACAGGTCAGATCGCATTGTCGGGCGCACATTCGGCAACTGTTACTGGGACTGGTGCTTACCCGACACGCACTACATTGACATTCACACCGAGTGCGGGAACATTGACATTGACAGTTACGGGGACGGTTCAATTTGCACAACTCGAACTTGGTAGCTTTGCGACATCGTTCATTCCCACGACCACAACAGCCCTGACTCGCAACGCCGATCAGGCGGTGATGACGGGAACGAACTTCAGCAGTTGGTACAACGCAACAGCGGGAACAGTTGTTGTAAATGCCACAGCCACTGGCACCGCTGCGTACACGTTCACGATGTGCGGCGCGGGTAACAGCGGCAATGACGCGCTGTATAACTACGTTTCCACAAACTACACTACTCAGTCGTTCACGGGTGGAGTATTGCAGGCGAACGTCAACAATGGTGTCGTGGGTGGATCAGCAGCCAAAATTTCTGTTGCCTATGCGTCCAACAATTTTGGAACGGCAGCGAACGGTGGTTCGACTACAACGGACGCCAGCTACACGCAAGCCACTATGGACAAAATGCGAATTGGCGCTTCAGCCAATAACACTATCACCGGTATAGTGTACGTTCGCACTCTGTCATATTACCCCCAGCGTCTTACCAACGCTGAACTTCAAGCCTTCTCCAAGTAAGGGATAGTCATGTCGTTGACCAAAGCAACATACTCAATGATTGATGGCGCGGTAGCAAACGTCCTCGATTTCGGTGCCGATCCTACTGGCGCTACCGACAGCACCAGCGCCGTGTGGGCCGCAATCGAATCTTTGCGTTCTGACCCCAAAACCATCATTCAAAACGGTGGTGGTCCGACAACAATTACGGCGTATAGTTCCGGCACTGTCTTTTTCCCAAAAGGGAAATATCTTCTTTCGCCGGACGATTTGCAAATCACACAAGACTTGGGTCTTAAATTGGTTGGTGCCGGTAGCCGCCGCACCAACAACGCTGTTTTCGGGGCTACGTCGTTGGTGTTTGAAGGTACGTCCAGCGGGTACGCTTTCCAAAGCTACGGTAACGGCGCCCGTGGTCTGACCTTTGAAGACATGGACATCTGTTACGACGACAGTGGGTTTACCGGTAGCTTGATTGATACCTACGACAGTCCCGGTCTGACAATGACGCGCTGCTATGTCGGGTGCTATGGTGTAACTGCACCGACACGGCTTACGACAGCAGCGGCTTGCATTCGATCAACCTACGATGAGTTCATGTCTTTTACGGACTGTGTGTTCAGCGGTGCCAATCTTGGATGGTGGAGCGATGAAACGCGCACTCTTTTTGCAAACCCGTTCGGCGGCTCGATCACGTCGTTTTCGTCGTGCGTGTTTTATGATTTTGTGACAGATCATGTGAGCGCCGCTGGCACCCGCACCCGCACCAATGTGGCGTTTCGCAACTGCGCTTTTAACCCCATTACGGTTTCGCCTTCGGCCAACTGCATCAATATGACAAACGTTGATGCGTTGACAATAGACACCTGTTTCTTCACCCCGTCCAACACAGAAGCACCTGCTGACTACTGGATGTTTTTGGCAAACTGCACGGGTAGCATCACATCTTGCGCGTTCAACGATCTAGCTGCTTGTGCGTCCATATACGGCGCATTGGATTTCAGCAACAACCTTGTGTATTGCACTGATGGGGTTTTGGTCAAAGGTGGCGTGATAACTGGAAGCGGGAACGAGTTCGGCAAAGCCACTAATGGCTGGAGCATTGACGCAACTGGCGCAATCGTGCCATACCAGATCAACATCGGCCCAGATATTTTCAAAAGTGATGTTGGCACGTCATATTACATTTCGGCAGACAATTCGTTGTTTAACGGAACTATTAACTATTCTAAAGAATGGGATAGTTCAACAAACAAATTTGATAACCCTACCAGCCGGATCACGATAAGGAACGTAGACGCAAAGCTGATTACGGTTGCCACTACACCTTATTCAATTGCCATTACGGACACGGGGCGAACATTTGTAGCAACGGGTTCCGCTAATCAAGTGTTCAATCTTCCGTCCGCAGTGCCCGGTACATTTTTTAGCATTTTCAAACCTGTCGGTTACGATCTGACGGTCAATTGTAGTGCTGGTGATAATTTTTACACGGGCACCGGTGCGGCTAAAACATCTGCATTGTCGTTAGCCGTTAACGTAGGGGGCTTTCTCGGCCTTCGGTCTTATGGTTCCGCTGGCTGGATTTGTGAAAGCGTGGGCGGAACTTGGACATTCAGTTAACCATCTTGCGCCCAGCCGTAAACTGGGTGTAAGATCAACCAACCGTACCGGCGAGGTTCACCGGGGTTCCTCTGGAACATGAAATGACTGATGAAGTCCAAAACCTAGCGGAAGTAGACTCCGCGCCAGCCCCCGAGGTGACGGCCACCACGGATCAGGCACAAAACGCGCCGGAAGTCGCTGACCAGAGCAATGAGCAACCCGAGGAGAAGAAGTTCTCTCAGGCCGAACTCGATGCGATGATCGGCAAGCGCCTCGCAAGAGAGCAACGTAAGTGGGAACGTGAGCAGCAAGCCAAGCAAGCAGAAATGCAAGCGCGGCAGTCGGTGCCAGCAGAGTTACCGCCCGCTGACCAGTTTGAGTCGCCTGAAGCCTATGCGGAAGCACTGGCCGTCAGGAAAGCCGAAGAACTGATCGCGCAGCGTGAACTTCAAAAGCAACGCGCTCAGATTGAGGACGCCTACGCAGAGCGTGAGGAAGAAGCCCGGACCAAGTACGACGACTTTGAACAAGTCGCCTACAACCCGAATCTTCGAGTCACCGATGTGATGGCCGAGACAATCAAAGCGTCCGACCTCGGACCTGATCTGGCCTACTGGCTGGGCAGCAACCCAAAAGAAGCTGATCGCATCTCACGTCTGTCGCCCCTTTTGCAGGCTCGTGAAATTGGGAAGATCGAAGCCAAACTTGGTGCCGAACCTCCCCAAAAGAAAACCACGTCTGCGCCCGAACCGATTCGCCCGGTGAGCGCCCGTGCCGTGAACCCCGGTGTCACTGACACCACTGACCCGCGATCTACCCAAGGTATGAGCGTGTCGGAGTGGATCGCAGCCGAGCGTCAACGACAGATCGCCAAAGCACAGGCACTCCGCAACCGCTAATTTAGGACTTGAATCATGGCAAACAGCCTTCTTACCATTGACATGATCACCCGGAAGTCTCTCGAAATTCTTGAGAACAACCTCGTGATCACCCGCAACGTGAACCGTCAGTACGACGACAGCTTCGCTGTCAACGGCGCAAAGATCGGTTCCACCCTGCGTATCCGCCTGCCCGACCGCGCTCTGGTGACCGACGGTGCCGCCCTGCAAGCACAGGACGACAACGAACAGTTCACCACCCTGACCGTGGCCTCGCAAAAGCACGTTGGCATCAACTTCACCTCTGCCGAACTGACCATGCAGTTGGACGACTTCGCTGAGCGTGTGCTGAAACCTCGTATCAGCCAGTTGGCCTCCACCGTGGACGCTGACGTTGCCAACGCATTCAAGCAAATCGGCAACAGCGTCGGCACCCCCGGCACCACGCCCGCCACCGCTCTGGTGATGCTGCAAGCCCAGCAGAAGCTGAACGAAAACGCTGCCACCATGTCGCCGCGCTACCTGACCGTGAACCCCGCCGCCAACGCTGCGCTGGTCAACGGCCTGTCCGGCTTCTTCAACCCCCAAGACGTGATCTCCCGCCAGTTCAAGAACGGCATGATGGGTGAGCAAGTTCTGGGCTATGACGAAGTGAACATGAGCCAGTCGATCAAGTCGTTCCTGACCGGTTCGCGTACCGTTACTGGCGGCACCCTGTCGGCTGCTGTGACCGCCGAAGGTGCTACCTCCATCGCCATCACCGGCGCTGGTGCCAACGCCACCGTCCGCACTGGTGACGTGTTCACCGTGGCTGACTGCTTCGCCGTGAACCCGCAGACCCGCGAGTCCACCGGTTCGCTGTTCCAGTTCGTCGCTACCGCTGACGTGACCCTGAACGGCTCTGGTGCCGGTACGATCACCGTGGCCCCGATCTACTCGGCTGGCAACGCTCTGGCTACCGTGGACGTGCTGCCCCAGTCTGGCAAGGCCGTGGTGTTCGTGGGTGCTGCTTCGACCAGCTACGCTCAAAACATCGCCTACCACCGTGACGCCATCGCGTTCGCCACCGCTGACCTGCTGCTGCCGCAAGGCGTGGACATGGCCAGCCGTGCCGTTCACAACGGCATCAGCCTGCGTGTGGTTCGCCAGTACGACATCAACAACGACCGTATGCCGTGCCGTGTTGACGTCCTGTACGGCTACAACACGATCCGTCCGCAGATGGCCTGCCGTGTGTGGGGCTAATCTGAACCGAGGGGCTTCGGCCCCTCTTTTCTGAACTTCATTTTCAAAGGAAACTATCATGGCTCTCCCTAACGGCGCAGGCGGTTATCAAGTTGGTGCTGGCAACCGTGCCGAAACCATCATGGGTGCATACGCTACCCCTCAAACCGCAACTTCCACCGCAACCCTGACCGCTGCTCAAGTCGTGAACGGCTGGCTGGTTGCCAACCCCGGCACTTCTGCTGCCACCTACACGCTGCCCACCGGCGCTGACATCGACGCTGCTGTTCCCAACGCAGTGCCGGGCAGCACGTTCGACCTGTCCATCATCAACATCGGCACTTCCTCTGGTGCCGTGACGCTGGCAGTGAGCACTGGCGTGACCGACGGCGGCAACGCTGTCGTGGCAGTTGCTGTCACCACCAGCGCGTTGTTCCGCTTCCGCAAGGTCGCTGACAACACGTTCGTTGTCTACAAGGTCGCTTGATCTTTGACACCTGAGAAACGGGGCTTCGGCCCCGTTTCCCTATGGAGAATCACATGAACGTCGTACTCGTACACCCCATCCACGGTGCCAAGGTTGCCATCAACGAATTGGAGATGGAACAGGATGAAAAAAACGGCTGGACGCGCTACAATTCCGACACGCCCGTCGAGGTGGCACCCGAGCCGGTGGCTGAAGCGCCCAAGCGCAAGTACACCCGCAAAGTGACCGAACAACCCATCGAACAGCCCAACGAAGTCCCAGAATTTCTGACTTCGGCAAGCGACGAATCCGAAGGAAGCTGAAATGGCAACGACCGCTGGCGATCAAATTAACCGGGCACTGCGCCTGCTTGGCGTACTGGCCGAAGGTGAAACCCCGTCAGCGGCGACCAGTCAAGACGCCCTTCTGGCGATGAATCAGATGATCGACTCGTGGAATACCGAGCGGCTGTCTGTCTTCGCCACCCAAGATCAGGTCTTCAGTTGGCCCGCAGGCGAGATTCGCCGCACCCTTGGTCCCACTGGCGACTTCGTGGGCAACCGCCCCGTGCTGCTCGACGACGCCACCTACTACCGCGCCCCCAGCGGCGTGTCGTACGGCATCAAGTTCATCAACCAAGACCAGTACAACGGCATCGCGGTCAAGACAGCCACATCGACATTCCCGCAGGTCATCTTCGTCAACGAGACGTTCCCCGACGTCGAGATGTTCATTTACCCCAAGCCGACGCAGACGCTTGAGTGGCACTTCATCTCGGTGCAGGAACTGTCACAGCCAGCCAATCTGGTGACCCAGTTGCACTTCCCGCCCGGGTACATGCGGGCCTTTACCTACAACTTGGCGATGGAAATCGCACCCGAGTTCGGTGTCGAGCCGTCGCCGCAGGTCCAGCGCATCGCTATGACCAGCAAGCGCAACCTGAAGCGCATCAACAATCCGAACGACATCATGAGCCTGCCCTACGGTGTCGTGGCGAACAAGCAGCGGTTCAACATCTACGCCGGTAACTTCTGATGAAGACCCCGATCCTTGGCTCCGCATACGTGGCCCGCAGCGTCAACGCTGCGGATGCCCGCATGGTCAACCTGTTCCCCGAGATCATTCCCGAGGGTGGCAAAGAGCCTGCGTTCCTGAACCGCGCACCCGGCCTCAAGCTGAAGGTGTCCGTGGGCCTTGGGCCGATCCGTGGCCTGTGGGAGTTCAACGGCAACCTGTACGTGGTCAGCCGCGACAAGCTGTACAAGGTGGACTCCGCCTACGCTGTGACCGAACTGGGCACCGTGGCGGGCACCAGCGGCCCGGTCAGCATGGCCGACAACGGCACCCAGTTGTTCGTGGCCTGCGACGGTCCCAGCTTCATCTACAACGCCACGACCAACGCCTTCGCCCAGATCACGGACAGTGACTTTCCGGGCGCGGTGACCGTGGCTTACCTCGACGGTTACTTCGTCTTCAACGAGCCGAACAGCCAAAAAATCTGGATTACCAGCCTGCTGGACGGCCTGAGCGTGGACCCGCTGGACTTTGCCAGCGCCGAAGGCTCCCCGGACGGCGTGGTCGGCATCATCGCAGACCACCGGGAAATTTGGGTGTTTGGCACCAACTCGGTCGAGGTTTGGTACAACAGCGGCAACGCTGACTTTCCCCTGTCGCGCATCCAAGGCGCGTACAACGAACTGGGCTGCGCCGCCCCGTACTCGATTGCCAAGATGGACAACGGCCTGTTCTGGCTGGGTAAAGACGCCCGGGGTCAGGGCATCGTTTACCGGGCCAACGGCTACACCGGCACCCGCATCTCGACCCACGCTGTCGAGTGGCAGATTCAGCAGTACGAGAACATGTCGGACGCCATCGGGTACACGTACCAGCAGGACGGCCACAGCTTCTACGTGCTGATCTTCCCGCAGGCCAACCGCACTTGGGTGTACGACGTGGCGACGCAAGCGTGGCATGAGCGGGCGGGGTTCGCCAACGGCGAGTTCACCCGTCACCGCAGCAACTGCCAAGCCTTCTTCCAAGGCGAGGTGCTGGTGGGCGACTACCAGAACGCCAACGTCTACTCGTTTGATCTTGAGGACTACTCGGACAACGGCAGCATCCAAAAATGGCTGCGGTCGTGGAGGGCGCTGCCCACCGGCCAGAACAACCTCAAGCGCAGTGCGCAGCACAGCCTCCAGCTTGACTGTGAGACTGGCGTAGGTTTGGTTTCCGGTCAAGGTAGCGACCCGCAGGTCATGTTGCGTTGGAGCGATGATGGCGGTCACACATGGTCCAGCGAACACTGGACAGCCATCGGCAAGATTGGCGAGTACGGTAAACGGGCCTTCTGGCGTCGTCTGGGTATGACCATGAAGCTGCGCGACCGGGTGTACGAACTGAGCGGCACCGACCCCGTGAAGATCGCCATCGTGGGTGCAGAACTGATCGTGAGTCCGACGAATGCCTAATCCGTTGAACGTCCCAATCACGCCGCCACGAGTGTCGTTTATCGACACTCGTACAGGCAACGTGTCGCGTGAATGGTACATGTTCTTCCTGTCGCTGTTTCAGTTGACTGGTGGTAGCAACATCTCACTCGATGATGTGCAAAAAGGACCGCCGACGCTGACGATTGACGAGATCAACCACGCTGTCAACAAAGCCACCGAGAACCTGACACCGGCTCCCGGCACGTCCGAGTTGCAGGCCGAACTCAACACCGTGCGCCAAGAGTTGCAACTGCTGCCCCGGCAGGAGTTAGGCACGATGGCTGCGCTCCAGCAGGCCAACCTGCCGTGGGTGACGTTCGACACCACCGCCCAAGGTGTGCCGACCGACATCGGCACCGTGGCGTGGGATGGTGGTACAACGCTGGGCATCCAAATGACGGCCAACGTGCTCCAGCAGGTCGGCGAGTCGCAGTACTTCTACATCAAGGCCGACAGCACCATCACCAAGGGTCAGTTGATCATGTTCACTGGCGCAGTGGGTGCCAGCGGTGTGATCCGGGGCGCTCCGGCCACCGGGTTGACCGACGGTCAGTACCTCATGGGCATCGCCGCCGAGAACATTGCATCCAACGGGTTTGGGCTGGTCACCTCGTTCGGTCACGTCCGGGGCTGGAACACCACCGGTGCGCCGGTCGGTGAGACTTGGGCTGACGGTGACATCCTGTACTACAACCCGTCGGTGGCCGGTGGCCTGACCAAGACGCAACCGACTGCGCCCAATGTCAAGGCAACGGTCGCTGTCGTGGTCAACGCTGCCCCCGCAGGCTCGGGCGATGTGTTTGTCAGGGTTTCTACTGGTTCCGTGCTGGGCGGCACTGACTCGAACGTGCAGTTCGGCACCCTCGCCGCTAACGACCTCATTCAGTACAACGGCACAATCTGGACCAACGTCACCCCAGCGTCCGTGATCGCTGGCGCAGGCGGTGCTCCGGTCACCAAAACTGCCGACTTCACTGTCGCCGCCGGTGAGACTTGGATCATCAACAACAAGTCGGGTTCGACCTGTACGGTGACGCTGCCGACGGCCAGCACCAACAGTGGCCGGGTGCTGAACTTCCAGAACTACCAAGCCCAGACCCTCGTGTCAGCTTCGAGTAATGTGGTGCCGCTGTCTGGCGGTGCGGCAACGACTGCCATCTTGCAAGCCGTGGCCGGTGCCAACGCCACCTTGGTTTCCAACGGCACAAACTGGATAATGACGAAATACGACTCCAACAACTCGTTGGAACTGGAATAAGGAGTTCAGCATGACCGTCCAAGTAAAAGTTTTGGTTCCCGGCAAGACCGTTGAGAACAGCCAGACCACCCAATACACGGCCACCAACGTGACCGCCATCATCGACAAGTTCACGGCGACCAATTACAGCGCCACGGCTGCGACGATCTCGGTCAACTTGGTCACGACCGCTGGCTCCGCTGGCAACGCCAACCTGATCACCAAGACCAAGACGCTTCAGCCGTCCGAGGTGTACACGTTCCCGGAACTGGTGGGTCAGGTCTTGGGTCCGGGCGACTTCATCTCCACTCTGGCCGGAACCGCCAGCGCCATCAACATGCGCGTCAGTGGCCGTGAAGTTACCCAGTGATGTGTGGCAGGTGATCAAAGATCATCTGCGCACATATAAGAACCGACAAGTCCCAGATGAACTTAAAGAGTTTCTGGAAGCAAACGCCGACATCGAACTGTTCGACGGAGGCGCTTTTGTGGCTATCGGTAACGAGTTTGATTTGTTCGTGGTTCCTGAAAAAAGGGGCCGTTGGCGCATCCGTTCGGTGTTTGGTGGATATCTTGACCGAATGGGGCAGTTGCACGGTAAAATCGTCGCACGGATTGATGAGCGAAACATCCCCTCGCTCCGGCTGGCGCGGCACTTTGGCTTTCAAGAAGTGAGTCGGGAAAACGGCGTCATTCGACTGGAGAAAAAACATGGGTGATATTGTCAACGCAGTAGCGGATGTATTTGGTTTTGGTCCTGCCAGCAAACAGGCCGATGCGACCGAAGCCGCCGCAAATATCTCCGCGCAGGCCAATCGTGAAGCCTTGGCGCTTCAGCAGCGCATGTACGAGGAAGGCGTTGCTCGTCAACAACCTTGGTTGGAGGCTGGTCGAACCGCACTCAACAAGTTGATACCCGAGGCGACGAATTACCAAAACTTTGGGATGGCGCAGTTTCAGGCCGATCCGGGTTATGGGTTCCGCATGTCCGAGGGCATGAAGGCGTTGGAGCGGTCGGCTGCGGCCCGTGGTGGCCTGCTATCCGGTGCCGCGCTCAAAGGCATTCAGCGATACGGGCAAGACCTTGGTTCACAGGAGTACATGAATGCTTTCAATCGGTATCAAACCGAGCGCGCCGCACGTCTCAACCCGTTGCAATCCCTCGCCGGTGTTGGTCAGACGACTGCGAACACTCTTGGTGCGGCTGGTCAAAACTATGCCAATCAGGCCAACCAACTCGCAATGACAAACGCTGCCAATCAAGGCAATCTTGCCTTGGGTATGGGCAACATTCGCGCCAGTCAGTACGGCAACTACGGCAGCGCACTGAACACGGCATTGAACACTGACTGGAATGCGCTTGCTAGGCGTTTTGGGTATGGTAGCGGCGGTATGCAAGCTGGCGGTCAGATAAACCCCGTATCAGGTGAATACATGGGTTCGCTGGAATTCTAAGGAACGATCATGGCTGGACTCATCGACGTTAACATCATGCGGCCCGAGCTGGCGACCTCGTTTGCCACGGGTTACCGCCAAGCCGAACAAGCACGGCAGCAAAACGAGCAAGCGCGACAGCAGACTGAAATGAGCCAGATGAAGCTGGATCAACTCAAGCAAGATCGTGCGGTAATGCTTCAATTGCAGTCGCAACTTAAAGCCGCTGGACATGATCCAGACCTCGACAAAGTGTTTGACGCTTTCATTGCGTCCGGCAACCCGGACTACGTGATGAAGGGCATGGAAGGCAAACAGCGCCTGAAAGAGCAAAAAGCCTTTGCTCGAATTCAAGGTCTGGACATGGACATGCCGAGTGCCGCACCTGCCGCACCTGCTGCTCCGCAAATGAACGCGCTGGTTGCTGGACCGGACCAAAGCCAAGCAGAGGTCAATCGTCTGATGGCTGGTGCTCCGATGACCGCAGCGCCCGTAAATGCGCTTGCCGGTCGCCAACCCGCTGCACCCGCTGCCGCGCCCACAGCACCTACGAACGCACTGATTGCTCAGACGCAGGACAAAATCAACAACCTGATGCGTTTTGCAGCCACGGCTTCTCCGCAGATGGCGAACCAAGCCATGTCTCAGGCCCGTATTCTCCAAGACCAACTGGAGTTGTACTCGAAGCCCGATAAGGCAAAACCTGCCGCACTGCAAGAACTCGAAGCCTACATGGCAATGTCGCCCGAGCAGAAGGCGGCATTTGAGAAACTGCAAAAGATCAAGGCTCCAAGTGTTTCCGCAAGCGCGTCGGCCAGCAGCCCGACGGGCAAGAGCCTTGCGGCTCCGGTGGGCGCACGAGCCGAGACATCTTTGACGAAGGCAGAAGGTGCCATCGGCATGATGGAAAACGCCAACATGGTCCGCGAAGCCCTCAACAGCGGCAACGTGATCGCTGGTCCGCTGGCTGGAGCACGTACCAAGTTTGCGCAGGTTCTCGAACTGGCAGGCGCAGGCGACAAGGAAAAACTGATCAATACCCGCAGTGCCATTCAGGGTCTTGCGAGTCTGACGCTGGAAAGCCGTGCTGAACTCAAGGGTCAAGGTCAGGTCACTGACACTGAAACCAAGCTGCTCGAACGCGCTCGATCTGGCAACATTGAAGAAATGACTGTTGCTGAATTGCAGCAGGTTGTGAACGTGTCCCAGCGACTCGCAAACCGCCTGTGGAGTGGTCACCAGACTCTGCTCAAGACTATGAGCACCGATCCTGCTGCTGCCGACTCCATGCGTTACTACCAGCCCACAGGTGCGCTCCCCTCGGCGATTGGTGAAGGTAAGCCCAAGGCTGAAGCAGACAAACGCAAGCAGGGGCTTGATCAAATCTTTGGCGGCAAGAGGTAATCATGGCAGACAACTTCCGCGATCAGATCAATGCCGCCCGTCGTGCTGGTTACTCGGACGACGAGATCGTCAGTTACCTGAAAGACAAAGACCCTCGCGTCACTCAGGCGCTCGATGCTGGCTACAAAGCGGCAGAGATCACGGAATATCTGGCACCCAAGCCCACGATGGGTGAACAGGCTGTGCGCAAAACCGGGATCGCTGCCCGGGGTTTGAGTGAGTCGATGGTTGGTCCGACTGCTGGTGCGCTTGGCGGTTTCATGCTCGGCGGTCCGGTTGGTGCAGGTGTTGGCGCACTGGCTGGTGGTCTGGCTGTGCCCGCTGCCGATGCAGCAGTGTTGGCTTACAACAAGCTGGCCGGTGGCAACGTGCGGATGCCGTCGCAGGTTATTTCTGAGATGCTGCCCGGCCCCCGCGCTGAAAGCCCCGCCGAGCGCGTGTTGCAAGCCAGCACGGGTGCCTTGGGCGGCACCTCGGCGGCAGTGCAAGCTGGTCGCGGTCTTGCCCAAATGGCGCAGATTCCCGTGCGGGCCGGACAAGCGCCTACTGTTGCACCGGGTGTTGCTGAGATCGGGCGTGAGGCATCTCGCGCACCTTTGCGTCAAGCCGTCGTGGCTCCTGTTGCCACAGCCGTTGGTCAAGCCACCACCGAAGCTACTGACAACCCGTTGGCGGGATTGGCTGCGGGTGCCGCTACCAGCATGGTTGGTGGTGTACAACGCACCAAACGCGAAAAAGCGCCGTCGGCAGATCAACTCATGGCTCAATCCAAGGCCAACTACGACATCCTCGACAAGTCGGGGTTTCAATTGGACGAGAAGCAGTTCCAACAGCACATGGCAAACCTGCCCGCAAAGCTGCGCTCGGAAGTTGCATACACCGAAGGTGCGGCACCCAAGGTCGCCAACGCATTCCGCGAACTGACCAAGCCGGGTCCGAAGGACGTTGCTGAAATCACCACGCTGCGCAAGATCATCGGCTCCGCTGCACAAAGCAGCGACGCCCAAGAACGCATGATGGCGATGAAGCTGCTCGACGAGTTCGATGATTTTGTGCTGAACGCTCCATCGTCCGCAATCGTTGGCGGCGACAAGAAAGCCATTGAAGCGTGGAAAGCGGCCCGTGCTGATTACTCCAAGGTCAAGAAGGCCGAACTGATTGAAGACATCGTGAGTCGTGCCGAAGTGTCCCAGACGGGCAAGGAAGCCACGATTGCTCAGGGTCTGTCGGCTCTTGCCAAGAACGACAAGAAGATGCGCTTCTTCACACCCGAGGAACAAGAAGCGATTCGCAATGCAGCCAAGGGCGGCAATTTGCAAGGCATGCTGCGCACCGTTGCCAAGTTCACTCCGATGACACCCGCAGCAGCAATCTTTACGGCTGTCAGCCCGTTTGGTGCGTATACCGCAGCGGCGGGTTTGACTGCAAAAGAATTGGCGACTGCGCGTCGTATGCAGCAAGTCGGTCGGCTGACTGAGCAGATGCGCCTTGGTCGTGAACCGCAAGTGCTGGAAGGCGCTTTCGCAAATGAGCCGGTGTTTTTCAGCCAAGGTGTGCGCAACATGCTTGGCCCTGTCCAGCAAAACCAAAATGCTTTGTCGAGGTAGTACCGATGGCGTTCGATGAAACGAACTTTGACCCAGTGAAGTATGGCGTACTGTGGGAACGAGTCCAAGTAATGGACAAAAAGATGGACAAGATGGAAGCCCAGATTGACCAGCTTCTTGAACTCGCCAACAAGTCCAAGGGCGGTTTCTGGATGGGCATGACCATCGCCTCCGGCGTCGGCGGTATCATCGGCTGGATCACCAGCCACTGGAAGGCTTGAGATGGAGATTACTTTTCGCAGCAACGCGTTCGAGTTGTGCGTCCGCACCCGTCGGATGTACAGCGTAGCCGATGAAAAGTTTCTCCCTGCTGCTGTCAACATGCGGTTCGGTCAACGGTATACGTGGTCTACTGGGCGCGGGTTGCGCAAGTTTGGAGTGGAGTAATGTTCCAGCTTGGCCCCCGCTCAAAAATGCGTCTGAACGGGGTCCACCCGGACCTCGTGAAAGTGGTGGAACGCGCCATCCAGATCACCACGGTTGACTTCACCGTTCTCGAAGGTGTGCGCAGCGTAGAGCGTCAACGTAAACTGCTTGAAGCTGGTTCAAGCTGGACAATGAATTCTCGGCACATTCCCGGCCCGGATGGCTACGCCAAAGCTGTCGATTTGGGTGCGTGGGTTGACGATCAGGTAGACTGGTCGTGGCCTTTGTATATGGAAATCGCCAAGGCCATGAAAACCGCCGCCAAAGAACTCAAGGTGCCAATCGTCAGCGGCGTCGATTGGAAGGTCAAGGATGGCCCCCACCATGAGCTAGACCGAAAGGAATACCCATGAACGCAACCGTTGTACAAGCCCTTGTGCGCCACCTGTTGACCGCTGTCGGTGGCGGCTTCTTTGCCGCTTACGGCATCACCGGCTCCACGTTTGAGGTCGTGGTGGGCGCACTGTCCACGCTGGCCGGTGTGGCTTGGTCACTTTACGACAAACGCAAGGTAAATCAAGGGGCACCAGACCAGCCAGCCGAGCAGGGCCAGTCCGACCCAGCCAGCCAGTGATTTGATCTGCTGCCGCCAGGTCGTGGGCGGCAGTTCTTCCCGGGCGTAGTCCTTACGCCCGATGCGGGCCACTTTGACTTCACTCATGTCGGCACTCCTTCGAGTTTGGGCAGCACGGTCACGCGCTTGTTGACAAACTGGGTGTTGGCGAACTCCAGCGCCCGCTCCATGTCCTTGATCGTGATCACGTCCATCTGGGCATCATGCAGTTCCATGAGCATCTGGAGCGCCTTGATCTGCTCGGCAGTGGGCACGAACCGCTTGGTCGTCACGGCGCGGTGGACAATCTGGAGCAGCGCCTCGCGTCCGTCAACCCCCACGTCTTTGTACTCCGAACCGAAGCCCAGTTGGTATAGGGCTTCTACGATGTTGGACATGGCGATCAGGGTGTCGATGTCGGACTTGACCGCTGTGCCGCGCATGAGCGCCACCATCGCCTCGCTGTTCTTGATCTTGAGGTCCAGCAGGTAGTTCTCATGCTTGGCGACGGGCTTCATCGACTCCATGACGTACCCGATGGTGTCGAGTCGGACACCCTTGGGTCGGTACTTGCTGCGTTTTCTCATGTCAACGACTTCCACTTGCTCTTGGGTTCGTTGGCCCGCTCCACGTAGAAGTGGATCAGGAAGTTGAAAATCTGCGCGTAGGACATGGTAATCCCGGTGTCGCGCTTGAGCCGATCCCGGATCAGGTCGATCGTATGGCTCACCGGGATCGTGACCCGCTTGGTCTTGGGGTCGATCATGCCTGCTCCTCGGTGGCCTTGTGCAGGTAGGTCGTCAGGCGCTTAATCTTGGCCTCGTAGTAGCTGCACATGGACACAGCGTACTCGCGGGTGCTTTGGGCTTCGAGCAGCCTGCGCTTGGACTCCTCCAGTTCACGCAGGGCGATCTGCTCGGCGCTCGGGGTTGTGTACACACTTTTCAGCCAGTCGATAGTTTCACGGATCATTACAATTACTCCTTGGTTGGTGTGCAACAAGTGTATCACACTTCTTTGACAAACACACCTTCTTTTGTGAGATGCCCCTTGCGGTCCTTGATCTCGTTGTAGGCACCCTTGACGCAATCGACCAGATTGATGTCGAGCACCGCGCACACCATGATCAGCGTGACCACGATGTCACCCACGGCGTCTTTGGCTTCCTCGATGTTCTTCTTGTTGATCGCGTCCAACAGTTCCTTGGTTTCCTCCAAGGTCTTGATGGCCTGCGACATCGCGGTGGCGTTCTGCACGATGCCCCGGGCCTCGCCCCACTGGACGATCTTCATCTCAACTTCTGCGTAACTCATGCTCATACTCCTTTGGATTGACGGTATTGCTTGACTGCGTTGCGCAGCCCAGCTTGGGTTGTGGCCTTCTCGTCGAGGGCCAATGCTTGTGCTTGGTCAAGGGTGCTCTGCATCAGGATGCGGTGGCACATGACCGGGGCACCTTGACCTTGGCGGCGCACCCGGGCGTTGAACTGCTCGTACAGGTCCAGCGACCAGTTGAGGCCATACCACACGAGGATGTGGCCGTTCTTCTGGAGGCCGTCGATGCCGTGACCCATTGACGCCGGGTGGCCGATCATCAGTTGGCAGTCGCCAGTCTTCCAGCGGTGCATGGCGTTGGTCAGCGATGCCTCGCTCTTGCACTCGGTCAAGTTGATCGGGCGCAGGTCTTTGAACCGGGTCATGATCCGCTCGGCATCGCTGCGATAGGCGTAGGCGCACAAGATCGGTGAGCCTTGGGCCTCGTCGATGATGTCCTCCAGCGCGTCCAGCTTCATGTCATGCACCGGCTCCCACAGCGGCATCCCGGCAATCGGATACATGGCACCGTTGGAGAACTGCAAGCACTTGTTGGTCAGGGCCGCTTGGTTGAACGCCTCGACCTCCTTGCCGCTGTCGAGCACCATGAAGAACTCTTTTTCCAGCCGGTCGTACTTGGCCCGCAGATCATCGGGCATCTCGATCTCGATGTTGTTGACGATCAGGTCCGGCAGTGGGTTGTAGTCCTCGGCTGACATCTCCAGCGTGATGTCCCCGATCAGCTTCTTGATGGTGTTCTCGGTGTCGTCGTAGGGCACTTCCTTGTACGGCCCGACCTTGCGGTAGAACCGGGTGCGGAAGGCCGTCTTGCTGGTGCCCAGACGCTCACCCTTGTCCACCACGAGGAACTGACCGTGGAGGTCTTTGTAGCCGTTGCTGGCCGGGGTGCCGGTGAGGCCCGTGGTCCAGTCGAACTGGTCAGCGATCTTGCGAAACGCCTTGACCCGGTTCGTGCTGCTGTTCTTCATCTTGCTGATCTCGTCCCAGACGATCCCGTTGAACGGCATCGGTCGATCCTTCTTGACGAAGTAGGTCTGGAGCGTTTCGGCCAGCCAGCCAAGGTTCTCGTAGTTCACCATGTACACGTCAGCAGGGCGCAGGAGAGCGCGGGTGCGCTGGTCCTTGGTGCCCGCCACCATGCTGAACTTGAGGTGCTTGGTGTGCTCCCACTTTGCAGCCTCCTGCCGCCACACCAGACGGATCACTCGGATCGGGGCGACGATGATCACGCCGCGCAGGAAGCTGGTGCGGATCAGGTGTGCGAGGCTGGTCAGCGTGATGACGGTTTTTCCCAAGCCCATGTCCAGCCACAGCATCGAGTGGGGGTGGGTGCATTGGAAGTTGACCGCCTTCTTCTGGTAGTCGTGCAGCAGGTCAGGTGTCAGCATAGACCACCGGAATCGTTATGCGAAGTTCTGTGCCGTCATGCTCAAAACACAACTGGTTGCCTGAAATGCGAACACGTATGAGATTCTTTTGACCCCAACCGAGTCCAAACCACACAACAGCGTCTTTGAATTTTTCGTAAAAGAAATCAGCGTTCATACAGCCCCCATTACCATTACGTCGATCATTACTTTACCTTCGTCAATCGAGTCAATGACGAATACGTTTACTTTGTGTTGTCGGAGTCTTTGATGCTCTCGGGCTTGAGCGTCTGTTGGCTTTTTTCCCGCAGCTTTAAATTCACAGAAGAACACACGGCCATCTTGTGTGATGAACATACGATCGGGCACAGCAGCCCGTGCGGGGCTGGTGAACTTGTAAGCAAGCAGACCCTTTGATTTAGCGTAGTCGCAGACCTTGGCTTCAATCTGTTTTTCCAGCATTGCACTCTCCGTCCAGTCTGCGGTTTTCCAATTCGATCAACAACTCGATGTAGTGCTTGGCCTTTTCCAGATCAGCGATGCCGTTCTTCTTGCGCCAGCGGCTCACGTACTTGATCACGTTCCCCTCGAAGTACCCCAGCGCGTTGGCATGGATGTATTCGACGGGTTGAATCGGCAGGTCTTTGTAGTGGTTGCCCGCCACTTGTTTACTCAGGCTAGACCCAGACATAGTTTCTCCACTTCTCTCACGTAGTAATCGAAATCCACTGGCAGCTTGCCAGCGTCACGGATGTCGTTGCAGACCTGTACACCCCAGCCACTCTCGATGCCGATCTTGCGCCACTCGTTCTTACCCTTGAGCGGCGGCATCCACTTGAACAGGCGACCGCCATCCTTGGCGATGTAGTAGCGGGTGATGTTCTGGAGGCGTATGGTCACGCCGTCCCTCTCCAGCCCGAGGTGGCTGGAGCGCGGCACCTTGGTGCGCAGCATGAAGTCCATGATCTCAGGCCACTGCTCCACGGTCTGCCTGATCGGCGCACCCTCGACCAGCACCTTTTCGGCCACCTTGGGGATCACAAGGCCACCGGCGTTCTGGTGCCAACCAGTTTTCCATTCGTAGGCACCCTTGCGCTTGACGGTCGGGTCACCGGGCTTCACAAACGCCGGATCGAACACGCCGATGTAGTTGTTCACATCGCGGATCATCATGGCCTTGTAGATGGCTTCCTCAAGGTTCAAGCCAGTGCGCTCCTGCCACGCCATGCGGGCCAGATCGACCATGATCTTGTGGCTGCGCGGCACCCGCACGGTCAGGCCGTCGGTGTTCACTTGGATCAGGCGCAGCCCGGGAATCGTCATCAGCCCCTCGGCCAGCAGGCACAGCAGCAGTTGACCGTTGAGCGTGATGGTCATGGTGTACAGCGGGTCGTAGAACACGCTGAACTGGTTGTTGCTGTCACCGTAGACGCCGTTGAGCGCCAGCTTCAGCATCGCTGATTCTGCGGACTTCTTGGGGTACTGCTTGCGCTGCTCGAACAGGTGCTTGTAGATGCTGACAAACTCTTTACCGAGATGGGCCGGATGAAACCCATTCGTGATTGCCAAGTTTGGATAGTACGAAGTGACATCGAGGTCCACGATGACGTGTTCAGCGTCTGACTCGATGACCTCCGATTCGACGGAGCCGTGGATTCCTCCAAGGCCAAAGACAAAAGTGAATCCATTGACAGTTGCGGTGAGGTCCGTGAAGACCCCTTTGGTTTCATTGATCGACTGGGCCTTGAGCCACTGGAGCACCCGGGTGAACTCGGGTTCTTGGAAGCTGATCCACGGCAGGATGGCGTCCTTGAGGTGGATCACTGGGCGCTTGGTCTGCCGAGGTGTGCGACCCTTGTCGGAGTAGTCGTAGCAGGAGACACCGGCCTCCTCCAGCTTCATGATGAAGTAGTCCTTGCCGATCTTGGTGTCGTTGTGGTTCATGAAGTCACGGGCGTACTTGCGCGTGAGTTCTTCACGGAACGCGATCATCTCTTTGCTGTGGTGGTAGAACGCCTTGGTCTGCGACACGTCGTGCTGGTTGTACCGCTTGAGCACTTCGACCTGCTCACGGTTCAGCGTGGTGCCCACCGGAAACGGCAGGTCTTCGATGTTGTCCGAGCGCATGTTGAACTCCAGCACCTTGAGGCTGGTGGCTCGGGCCTTGTTGTCGAAGTGGTGAATCTTGAACAGGTCAAGCTGCGTGACGAACTGATCACTGGGCTTGACGAGGTGCATCCATTTGCTGTCGTCGTCCTGTGCGCCGATGATCGCCATCGCCTTTTGGTACAGCGTGTTGGCGTCACTGTGACCCATGCGGATCAGCGTGTGCAGGACGGGATAGTCGAACCCGAGGTTGTTGAAGCCCACCATTCGCGCATCCGTTTCCTTGAGGAACTGGAGAAAAGCGATGATGTCCCGGCTGTCGTTGCGCCAGTCGCTGATCTCGAACATCCAGCGCAGTGGGGCGTCTGCATGTTCCACCGCCAGCGTGAAGACGTTGGGGTATGTCTCGATGTCGAACACATAGTCGTTACTCATTA
>JACCDZ010077965.1_pt1 | contig 36648 bp, 36 predicted proteins | sample 7449551 | NCBI WGS metagenome assembly JACCDZ01 (sample SAMN15323452, study PRJNA562643) | freshwater metagenome | isolation source: river surface water | place: USA:Blue River Watershed | collected 2017-08-18 | reverse complement strand
TGTCTTCCATTGTGATGGGTGGCGAAATCATTTTGCAAGCAGGCACTGCCAGCCAAAAACAAACTTGGCTCCCCAGCCTCATGAACGGACAAAAGCGCTTGGCCTTGGCCATCGATGAGCAAGGCCGTCACAACCCGCGCAAAATCAAAACGCTGGCCACCAAGACGGCAGATGGTTGGATGCTGAATGGCGACAAATGGTTTGTCGTCGATGGTTTGGGTGCCACCTGCTATGTGGTGGTCGCCAAGATTGAAACTGCCAGCGGCGGTTCTGATTTGGGTTTGTTTTTGGTCGACAACGCTTGGACCGGCGTTAAAACACAAGCCACCAAACTGGCAGACAGCCGCAATTACGCCCAGTTGAATTTGGCCAACGTGCGCATCACTGAGGAGATGTGTTTGGGTGTCGGGGCCGACGCAGAAAAAGCCCTTCACATTGCCCTAGACAAAGCCCGCATCTGCTTGGCGGCAGAAGGCTTGGGACTGCTCAAGGAAGCGTTTGATCGAACCAATGCTTATTTGAAAGAGCGCATTCAATTTGATGTGCCAATTGGGTCCTTCCAGGCTTTGCAACACAGAATGGCGCGCCTCTACACAGAATTGCAAATGTTAGAGAGTTGCGTGCGTGCTGCATTGAACGCCATCGATTCTGAGCAAGATGATTTGCCACTGTTGGCCAGCTTGGCCAAGGCACGCACATCCGACCTGTGTGAAAAACTGATGAACGAAGCCATCCAACTGCATGGCGGCATTGGCGTCACCGATGAATTTGACCTTGGACTCATCGTCAAGCGTGCAAGGGTTTTGCAACAAACATTGGGCGATGGTGTTTTCCACCGCAACCGCTATGCCGTCCTTAAGGGGTTTTAAGCACCATGACTACTTCGCAAGCCGCTTCACCCAACAATTTTCTCTCGCAAGTTGATCAAATCCGCACGCAGCTAACAAGCGCAGGTGCGCCTTTTGAGCGCATCACCGTCAACGTCCATGGCCACAACTACTTGGCTTACCGAAATGCTTTTCCTAACCTGCCAGCGTTGATCAACGCGGGCCGCGCGCATGGGCCCCGTGAGTTCATGGTTTACGAAAGCGAGCGGTGGACATTTGATCGCTTCTTTCAAGGGGTCGATGCATTGGCAGCCAATTTACAGCATCAACTGGGCGTGAAAGCCGGCGACCGCGTGGCCATCGCCATGCGCAATCGGCCTGAATGGGCGCTGGCGTTTGCCGCCATTTCTTTGGTGGGCGCTGTACCCGCCCCGCTCAACAGTTATGGCTTGCATGACGAGTTGATGGCCAATTTGGTTGACCTGCAACCTAAACTCCTCATTTGCGATCCAGAGCGCTTTGCCCGTGTTCAAAATGATTTGGCTGCACTGTCCTGCAAAGCCATGGTGGTGGATGGCAATGCGCAACAAGGTGACGCTTCATGGCAAGCCATGACATCCGCATGCACATCAGCGCACCAAACACCCGAACTTCAGAGCTCTGACCCTGCTTTGGTCCTTTTCACATCGGGTGCCAGTAGCCAAGCCAAGGCGGTTTTGTCCAGCCACATGGCCGTCTGCCAAGCTTTGTTCAACATCGACTTCATTGGTGCTATCTCTGCCATGACTTCGCCCAAAGCCATTGAGTTGATGATGGCCAAAGCGTTGCAGCCCACCACGCTGACTGCTGTGCCCTTGTTCCATGTGAGCGGTTTGCATGCCCAGCTGTTAACAGCACTCAGGCATGGTCGACGTCTGGTCTTCATTCATCGCTGGGACCCTCAACAAGCCATTCGTTTGATTCAAAAAGAAAAAATTACCCAGTTCAATGGTGCGCCATCCATGGTCATGCAGTTGTTGGCCGAGCCTAACTTCAATGACCCCGAATTCACGGGCAGCTTGGGCGGTGTGGGATTTGGCGGCGCGGGACTTCCGCAGCGCATCATCGATGAAATGTTGGAAAAACGCGCCAACTCCATGTCGGGCATCGGCTACGGCTTGACCGAAACCAACGGTGTTTGTGCAGCAGCCTCTGGGCAACTTTTTCAGCATGCGCCGCAGTCGGCAGGCGTCACGTCGCCCATCATTGAAGTCCGGGTGGTTGACCTGGAAGGCGCCGACCTACCGGTTGGGGCAGAGGGCGAAATTTGGCTGCGTGGCGTGAGCTTGATGGAAGGCTATTTGAACCAGCAAGGTGAAAAAGGGATGGGCCTGTCTGACGGCTGGCTCAAAACAGGAGACATTGGACGCCTTGAAGAAGGTGGTCTATTGCGCATCGTCGATCGCATCAAAGATGTGATTAACCGCGCTGGAGAAAAAATAGCTGCGGCTGAAATTGAATCATGCTTGCTGCAACACCCCGATCTGTTGGAAGCCGCTGTGTTCAGCCAACCCGATGCCTCAACGGGTGAAGCGGTGGTGGCTGTGGTGGTGATCGCACCCCACGCCAAGCTGGGCCCAGAGGACGTGAAGCAGCACGTGGCTGCTCGACTGGCCGCCTACAAAGTGCCGCAGCAGGTCCACCTCCGCACCGAAAGCTTGCCCAAAAATCCTGCTGGAAAAATGCTCAAGAACGCCCTCAAGCGTGAGTATGTCCAAGCTTAAGTTTTGCGAAAAGACAACACCCTAGTCTGATTTGACGATGGTTCTACCGACCAAATTGAAGATAAAGAAGACTGAAAAATTCAATGATGCAGATTTCGAGACAAACGTTCGTCTGAGAGTGACTGTTCAACACATCCAAAACGGTTGTTGCCAATTCCTAACAGCTAGGGAAAACGCTAAGCGCCGTTTTGAGCAACATAACCTCTTTGGACGATGTCTCAGATTTTCGAAAAATTAGACTTGTCATTGTTTTAGAGACACAACCATTCATCAACCAGGAGACATCCATGAAGTCCAAGCATCTCGGGAAATTTGCAGTACGCACCCTCCCACTTTTAATTTCTGCCGTCTGCGCCACCAACGCATTTGCGCAGTCCAGTGGCGTGGAAGAAGTTCTGGTGTCAGCACAGAAGCGCACAGAGCGAATTCAAGACGTCCCGATGGCCATCTCTGCCATTTCTGGTCAAGCGCTAGAAAATCGCAAGATTGAAGGCGCTGCCGACTTGCAAGGCGCCATCCCCAACTTGAACGTGGTGGCTGCACCTGTTTCTGGTTTGATCTCTGCTACGGCCATTCGCGGTCTTGGCACTGGCCAGCCCTCCATCTGGATGGATCCTGCCATTGGCATGTACGTCGACGGCGTGTTTGTGGGTAAAAACCAAGGCGCCTTGTTTGACTTGGTCGACTTGCAGCGTGTTGAAGTATTGCGTGGCCCCCAAGGCACTCTGTTTGGTCGCAACACATTGGGCGGCGCCATCAACTTTGTCACACGTCAACCTTCAGGTCAGTTCTCTGGCCAGATTGGCATCGAGGGCGGCAACTACGGTCGCTTGGTCAACAAGATTTCGATCGACACACCCAAGATCAACGATGTATTGAGCCTGACCATTGCTGGCCGCAAAGAAAAGCAAGACGGTTGGTTGCCCAATCCAAACTCAGCAGACAACTGGGGCAATCGCAATCGCGAAGCCTTCAAGTTGAATGCCAAATTTGACGTGTCCAAAGACACCAAAATTTTCTACGCTCTCGACAAGAGCGACATCAACGAGACCACCACACCTGTGTCTGTGATCAAAACCACTGGCTATTGCAGCTACGTGACCATCGCAGGTTGCTCTTCACCAGGTAACTTCGTCAACGCCTTGGGCTTGAGAATTCCTGCCGCCAACGATTTGTTCACCAATGGCTTGCCATTGTGGGTGGCCAGCATCACACCAACCGGTGGCAATATTCCTCAAGTGCCTGCCAGCGGCCTAACAGCTCAGCAACTGTACCGTTTGCCAGCCAACGGTACTGCTGTAGCAGCTGCACTGCAAGTGGGCGTGCCAAAGTCAACCACTTCAACACCTGGTTTCACACCCTTCCAAGGCTTAAAAGTAACAGGTCACAGCTTGATTGCTGAAACAGCCTTGAACACTTCAACTTCACTGAAGTACATTGGTAGCTACCGTCAAATGACCTACAACGACGTGGGTGACTACGACGGCACTGTGGCCAACATTTTCTCTGGCAGACGCAAAACCAACTATTCAACACACTCACATGAAGTTCAATTGGTGGGCAATGTCAGTGGCGTTAACTACGTCGGTGGTGTTTACTATTTCAAAGACAACGGCACGACAGTCCAAGACCAAATCGGTTCGTTCTACACCATGTACAACGGTGTGGCAAATCGTGGTCAGACCAACTTCGGTGTTGGCACAGAAGCCAAAGCCATCTTCGGTCAGGCCGATTTCAAGTTGAACGACAAGACCACTTTGACAGCCGGTTTGCGTTCTACACAAGAAACAAAAACAGGCTCTGTTGAAAGAACTGCAGTGGGCGGCGCAAGCTACTCTCCCACAGCGGTCTACACGCCTGTCTTTACCGTCACTGGCAACAACGAAGCCAAATTCAGCGACACCACACCTTCTGCTGCTTTGAGCTACAGATTGGATGCCAACAGCATCGTGTTTGGTCGCGTTGCCAAAGGCTTCAAGAGCGGTGGTTTCCCATTGGAAGCCCCATCCAAGACAGATGCACTGACTGCATTCAAGCCTGAGTCTTCCACCAGCTACGAAGTTGGAACCAAAGGCGCCAACGCCAATGCTTCTTACGCCGTCACCGCTTTCATCACCAAGCTGAAAGACCAACAAGTGTCTTACTTGCCAGTGGGTAGCACATCGCCAACCACGACCAATGCAGGCGCTTCAACCTACAAAGGTTTTGAGTTGGAAGGTGCTCTCAAGTTGAGCGCTGACACCCGTATCAGCGGCAGCTACGGTTACCTGAATGCCAAGTTTGACGAGTACCTCAGCCGCGGCATTAGCGGCACCATGGTAAACGCCGCTAGCAATCTGGTCGTTGGTTATGCACCTAAGCACACCTTCAACCTGAACTTGGACAGCCATTTGGCCAACACACAGTTTGGTAAATTGAAAGGCTTGGTTGAGTACCGCTACACAGCGGCTTACTACAACTACCCAGCCAATATTTCAATGACTGCACCCAACGCCATTGCCGGCAACTACGCACCTGATTCCAGAATGCCTGCCTTGGGCATCGTGAATGCACGTTTGGTGTTGGACCGCATTTCCGTGGGCGGCCCAGGCCAAGCCGACGCCTCATTGTGGGTGAAGAACTTGGGTAACAAACAAGTTTTGCAGAACATGATGGACGTGTCTGGTTACTACCAAGTGGGTTACTGGTCTGCACCACGCACTGTGGGCCTGTCTCTGAACTACAAGTGGTAATTCACTGAAAGGCAAGCTTGGCTTGCCCCAACAAAAAACGCCACGAAAGTGGCGTTTTTTTTGACCTCAAAAAGGCGAGATTTATTTCAGCAACAACTTAAAGTCATGTGCCAAGGCTTCTGGACCCATGCCATAACGATTGAACAACCTGACCTTGCCCTGCGCATCAAAGGTGTAGCTGCCGGCTGAATGGTCCATGGTGTAGCTGGTGGGTGTTTTGCCCTCAACCCGCTTGAAGTAAATCTTGAACTCTTTGGCAATGGCGGGCAATTGCTCTGGCGTTGGTCGCAAGGCTACAAAGTTGGGGTCAAAGTTTTCAACATAGGCCTTCAACAACTCGGTGGTGTCACGCTCTGGATCGACCGTGACAAATACCGCCTGTAGTTTGTCACCGTCTGCACCCAACAAACGCTTAACCTCAGCCAACTCTTGCATGGTGGTGGGGCACACATCGGGGCACTGGGTGTAACCAAAGAACACCACCACCAACTTGCCAGAAAAGTCTTTGATCTTTCGGACCTGACCATTTTGGTCTGGTAGGTTCAATTCTTTGGCGTAATCGGCACCTGTAATGTCAACGCCTTTAAAGGCCGCTTTAGGCTCAGTGCAACCCGACAAGCCAAAGAGCGATTCGGCTACAACGCTTAAGGTGAGCGACAGTGTTAAACGCCTTGAAACATTCACAACTTTAGACATGTTTCTTCAAGCCTTAAAACAAATAATGATCGACCAGCAATGCCGCAAACAAAACACTCAAGTGAATGAGTGAAAATTTGAAAGTTTTACGCGCCAATTCGTCTGAATAATTTCGCCATAAGGCCCATGCGTAAGCAATGAACATGACGCTCAAAATAACGGCTGCGATGAGGTACAACCATGAACTCATGCCATAAGCAAAAGGCATCAAGCAAGAGGCCATGAGCACAAAGGTGTAGAGCAAGATTTGCAAACGGGTAAATTCATTGCCATGCGTGACGGGCAACATGGGCAAGCCCGATTTGCGATAGTCTTCGACGCGGTACAAAGCCAAGGCCCAAAAGTGTGGCGGCGTCCACAAGAAAATAATCAAGAAAAGAATGAGCGCTTCAGGGCCCACATCGTTGGTCATGGCGGCCCAGCCCAACACGGGCGGCATGGCGCCGGATGCACCACCAATCACAATGTTTTGGGGTGTGAGGGGCTTCAAAATGACGGTATAGATGATGGCGTAACCCACGAAGGTGGCAAAGGTGAGCCACATGGTGAGAGGGTTGACGTAGACATACAAAATAACCGAGCCAATGCTGCACAAAACGGCAGAAAACAACAAGGCTTGCATGTCGCTCAATTGGCCCTTGGCCGTGGGCCGCCAAGCTGTGCGCTTCATTTGCGCATCAATGCTTTTTTCAATCAAGCAATTGAATGCCGCAGCAGCACCTGCCACCAACCAAATGCCCACACAGGCGACAAAACCCAACCAAACTTCGGCCCAACTGGGCACACCAGGGACAGCCAGGACCATCCCGATCAAGGCGCAAAACACAATCAGTTGCACCACACGCGGTTTCATCAACGCGTAATATTGTCGCCAGGGTGAGCCAGCTTGTAATTCAGCAGCGGTGCTCATGCGGCAAACTTTCTGGAAAGATTCATGCAAGTCATTGTCAATTCGTTTTACTGCGGCTCAGCATGTAAGTGAGCGTCATCATAATTGCACCCGCGCCGCCCGTATGAGCCACAGCGGCCAACAAGGGCCAATCTAACACCACATTGGACAAGCCAGTGATGAATTGAAGGGTTAGCAAAGCCAAAAGAAAACTCGTCAGTCCGGGGAGTACTTTGTGTTTTCTAAAATGCCAAATCATGAAGGCTGCAAAGGAAAACACCACCAAAGCCATCAACCGGTGGACAAAGTGAATGGACACCAAGGCCTCAAAAGGCAAATACTGTCCATTTGAATCGACGCCCAAGTGCCGCCAAATTTCGAAGCCTTGCGCATTCCATGTTGGCCACCATTGGCCATTGCAATCGGGGAATCCATCACAGGCCAGAACAGCGTAGTTGGTACTGACCCAAGCACCTAGCGCAATTTGCAGTATCAGCAATCCCGCTGCCACCCAAATCCATTGCCGGTGTTTTGCTTGAATTTCTTGGCGCTGAAGATGGGGCTTCCATGCCACTTGCGCAGTGAGCAAAACCAACAAGCCAATACCGCCTAACAAATGCAGCGTGACGATGGCCGGAAACAGTTTCATGGTCACGGTCAGAGCACCAAATGCGCCCTGCATACAAACCCAAACCAAGGTGAGCCAAGCCCAGAAAGGTTTAACTTGCCATGCACCTTGGAACGAATGTTGGCCCTTCCAACGCTGCCAGGTGCTGCTGATCGCCAAGACCAAAATCAGGAATCCCACAGCAGTGGCCAAGTACCGGTGGATCATTTCAATCCATGCTTTGCTGTGCGTCACTGGGCCCGTTGGCATGGCAGCCTCGGCGGCATTGATGTGTGCAACGGCGCCCAATGGACTGGCACTGCCATAACAGCCGGGCCAATCGGGACAACCCAAACCAGAATCAGTCAGTCGTGTGAAGGATCCAAACAAGACCAAGTCAAAGGTGAGGAACAAAGTGAGTACCGTCATGGCACGCAATTTGGAATTGACCGGATTGTGTCGATTGCGATACAAGGTGAAAGCCAAAGGCAACACGGCAATGAGCACACCCATGCCCAGCAATCGCAGGGTGGGTGAAAGGTTGTAAAGGTCGACTTCAGTCATGAATCAACGGCCAGCGGTGTCCCAAAATGAAGACGCTCGCAAGAGTCTCTCAAGGTCTTTTTTGGCTTGCGATGCAGAAGCCAAATCGATGCCGGGTGCAAATCGCATCATCCAATTGCCCATGGGGTCGACCACATACAAATGGTCTGAGAGCTGGCGACCAGCAGCGGGCTGAAGCCATTCACCAATTTGTGTGGAAGTCATGCGCAAGACTGTGGCCTGAGACAAGGCGGGCATGAGCTTGTCGTCAATGGGTGCATCGCCGGTTGCGAGCCAGACCCAATCGATGCGGTCTTTTTCTTTGCCCAAAGACTCACGCAGTTGGCGCTGAAAATACAAATGCTTTTGGCAAGTTTCATTGCATGACGCATCGGCCACACTGACCAACAACCATTGGCCTTTGAGGGCACTCAAAGGCACTTTTTCACCGTTCAACTTAACGGCTTCCATGACAGGCAAGGTACGCTGGGGGCTAATCAATTCGCCGTGGTTGCGACGACCTTCAGGTCGAATGACGTAGTAGGTGAAATACGATGCAATGACAGGCGAAGCACAGACCAACAAAACGGCCAGCATCTTCCAACGACCGATGCGTGTTCGCTTTTGATCAGCTTGAACAGCCTCGTTAGGACTGGGCATGGTGTGTACCGTCATGTCCAGCGGGGAATCTGTCCACGGCGCTTTTTCAGGGCTGGGGGCTGACTTTGGATTTAAGACGGGGTCGGACAATTTGGAACCAGACATAAAGCAATGCAATCAAAAGAGCCAATCCAAACCATTGGAAGGCATAACCGTAGTGTTTATCAACACCCGTTGCGGCCTGAGGCCATTCACGCAGCAAGCCTTCAGAGGCCGCGCCCGTTTGAATGACTGAGATTTCCAACAAAGGCAATCCAGTCTCAACGCGAAAATTTTGCAAGTCTAGATTTTGCCGTATTACAGCTTGCCCTTCTTCACCCAAGGCATAAAGCTTGGAGGGTGGCAAGGCTATCAAGCCATTCAGCGTGACGATGCCTGCGGGCGTTTGGATGGCTGGCAAGCGCGTTCGGTCGGTGAAGTCGCGCGCAATCCAACCTCGTTGCACAACCACCACGGCACCCGTGGCTTTGACTTTGAAGGGTGTCAGTACGTAAAACCCGGGCCGCGCATTCATTTGCCGGTTGTCCAAGTAAACCGTGAAAGGCGCCAGCCATTCGCCTTCCAACTTGATGGGGCGATGAAGCAATCCCGCTCGGTTGCCCGCAGAGTCTTGAGGTGCGCCCAAAAATGCGCCATCGAGCGTGGGCATTTGCCCTTTTTGGGTGATTTCAGCTTGCCAATCGAGTTTGGCCTGGGCTCTGCCAAGCTGCCAAAAGCCCAAGGAACAAGTGATGGCCACGCACACCAATGCCAACAAAAACCACAACACCATTTGAAGGTGTGTGTTCTTTTTTGAAGACGTCGAAAATGCCGACCAACTCATCCGATAATTCCCATCATGAAAATACTAGTTGCACTTGCCTTCATTGCCATTGTGGTCAGTTTGGCCTCCGCCCTCTTCTACATGATGCGCGGCGGCGCTCAAATCGAATCCGATACAACAGATGGCAGCCCTTCGGCACCCGCTCCCAAAGGCAACATGGTGAAAGCCTTGGCCATTCGAGTTGGCTTCTCCATTGTGCTCTTCATTTGCATTTTGATTGCTTGGAAGATGGGCTACATTCAGCCCTCTGGTATTCCAGCAGGCGCATAAGCCCATTCAATTCTGGTTCACAAAAAAAGCGCCCAAGGGCGCTTTTTTTTGCTTGAGGCTAATTTACAGCCAGTAGACCAAGATGTACAAACCGAGCCACACCACGTCAACAAAGTGCCAATACCATGCAGCACCTTCGAAGCCGAAGTGACGCTCTTTGGTGAAGTGACCTTTTTGCAAACGCAAGGTAATGAACAACAGCATGAGCATGCCCACAAACACGTGGAAGCCGTGGAAGCCTGTCAACATGTAGAAGGTTGAGCCGTACACGCCAGAGGACAATTTCAAATTCAGGTCGCTATAAGCGTGTGCATATTCGTAGCCTTGAACGAACAAGAAAACGACACCCAACAAAACCGTCATCCACATGAACTTGATGGTCTTGCTGCGGTCACCGGCTTGCAAGGCATGGTGTGCAATGGTCAAGGTCACACCAGAAGTCAACAGCAAAGCGGTGTTGATGGTTGGCAGCCAGAAAGGACCCATGGTTTGGAAGGGCTCAATGATGCCAGCAGGCGATGCCGTTGCGCCAGCGGCCACTGAGGGCCAAACAGCTTTGAAGTCGGGCCACAAAAGGGCATTGTCTAAGCTGCCCAGTGCAGGCACTGAGTGGGTACGAGCCCACCACAGCGCTGTGAAGAAAGCACCAAAGAACATCACTTCAGAGAAGATGAACCAGGTCATGCTCCAGCGGAAAGACAAATCAATTTTGCGGCTGTACAAGCCGCCTTCGCTTTCGCTGATGGCATCTTGGAACCATTGGTACAAAACAACCAACCACCAAATCATGCCCGCAGCCAGAGCGTACTTGCCCCACTGTTCGCCATTGATCCATTGACCCGCACCCAAGATCACCAAGAACAAACCAAAGGCGGCCATGGCCGGATGGCGTGATGCATGGGGAACGTAGTAGTAAGGCGTTGTGCCGTGCGATGTAGAACTCATACTTGCTCCTGCTCTCTCTTAAACCTAATGTGTCCAATATTTATGACAAGGCGTTTGGCTGTGCCACCACCCAATTGACGAGGGCAATGAGGCCCACGACAAAAATCAATGCCAATGAAATGCCCACCACCAACACATGAAAGGGGTTGAGCTTGGCCATGTCTTCTTGGCCTTCACTGTTTTTTCTCAATCCGATGAAAGACCACAGCACTGCTTGCACAGTGCGAAAAATTGAAGCCTGACCGCCACTCATGAGCCCACCTTGGGAGTAAAGACTGCCAAAGGCGTTGCTGCCACAGGGGTGGAACCAGGTGCGGCTGGCGTTTTGCCACCGACCTCAAAGAATGTGTACGACAAGGTGATGGTGGTGACGTCTTTGGAAAGCTTGGGATCAATCACAAAGGCAACCGGCCATTCCTTTTTTTCACCAGGCTCCAAGGTGTATTGGTTAAAGCAGAAACACTCCAATTTATTGAAGTGGGCTGCCGCCTGATTGGGTGCATAACTGGGAATGGCTTGCGCAGCCATGCGGCGGTTTTGCACATTTTGGAATTGGTACATGACCGTGGCGAGTTCACCGGGGTGAACTTGCACTGAGCTTTGCATGGGCTTGAAGTCCCAAGGACCCCGTGCATTGGCATCAAACTCAACGGTAATGGTGCGCGAATAATCGACCTGGGTGTTGCGGGGAATGGCATCTTTGCCAGTCACACCATTGCCAGGCACTTGACGCTCTGCAATCGACAGGATGTTGATGCCCGTCATTTCACAGATGTGTTTGTAAATGGGAATGAGCGCATAACCAAACGCAAACATACCGGCCGCAACGATGGCCAACTTGCTCACCATTTTGATGTTTTCGCGGTAGATGCTCATTGGGGGTGCTTTAAAAAACTGCGTTTGAAAGAGGTGCTTAACGAGAAGTCAGCACCACCATCTTGACCAAAAATCCCAAAAAGAAAACCACCGCCACCGAGGCCAAGATCAGGCCTAGGCGAGCGTTGCTTTTCTTTTGTTCAGGGGTTGAAGCCATGATGAATCAATCAACCAATGACGCGGGTTGCCGTAGCGTCCAGCTTGGGTGGGTTTTCGAAAGTATGGAAAGGTGCAGGAGATGGAACTTCCCACTCCAAACCTTCAGAAGCTTCCCATGGCTTTTGCGGTGCTTTGGCACCTTGTCCGCGCATGCAAGGCAACACGACGAACAAGAAGAAGTAAACCTGCGCAAAACCGAACAAGAAACCACCCACTGAAGCAATGGCATTGAAGTCGGCAAACTGCATGGGGTAGTCGGCATAGCGACGTGGCATGCCCGCCAAGCCCAAGAAGTGCATGGGGAAGAATGTGATGTTGAAGGAAATAAGTGACCACCAGAAGTGGATCTTGCCGCGACCTTCGTTGTACATCACGCCTGTCCACTTTGGCAGCCAGTAGTAGGCACCGGCAAACATGGCAAACAAGGAACCGGCCACCAACACATAGTGGAAGTGAGCCACCACGTAGTAGGTGTCTTGCAATTGAATGTCAATGGGCGCCATGGCCAAAATGAGGCCTGTGAAGCCGCCCATGGTGAACACGAAAATGAAGCCGATGGCAAACAACATCGGTGTTTCAAAGGTCATGGAGCCGCGCCACATGGTGGCAATCCAATTGAAAATTTTCACGGCGGTTGGAACCGCAATCAACATGGTGGCGTACATGAAGAACAACTGACCAGTGACAGGCATGCCGGTTGTGAACATGTGGTGAGCCCACACAATGAAAGACAGAATAGCAATAGAAGAAGTGGCATACACCATGGAGGCGTAACCGAACAACTTTTTGCGTGAGAAAGCAGGAACCACTTGGCTGATGATGCCGAAGGCCGGCAAGATCATGATGTAAACCTCAGGGTGACCGAAGAACCAGAAGATGTGCTGGTACATGACAGGATCACCACCGCCAGCAGGGTTGAAGAAGCTGGTACCAAAGTGACGGTCTGTGAGGGTCATGGTGATAGCGCCAGCCAAAACAGGCATCACAGCAATCAACAAGTAAGCCGTAATGAGCCAAGTCCATGCAAACATAGGCATCTTCATGAGCGTCATGCCAGGGGCACGCATGTTCAAGATGGTGACGATGATGTTGATGGAGCCCATGATGGAGGAGGCGCCCAAGATGTGCATGGCAAAAATACCGGCGTCCATGGAGGGGCCCATCTGCAATGTCAAGGGTGCGTACAAAGTCCAGCCAGCAGCAGGTGCGCCTCCGGGCATGAAGAATGAACCAGCCAACATCACAGCAGCTGGAATCATGAGCCAGAAGCTGAAGTTGTTCATGCGGGCAAAGGCCATGTCGGATGCGCCAATTTGCAAAGGAATCATCCAATTGGCAAAGCCGACGAAGGCCGGCATGATGGCGCCGAACACCATGATCAGGCCGTGCATGGTGGTGAACTGGTTGAACAATTCAGGATTGACCAATTGCAAGCCAGGTTGGAACAATTCAGCGCGAATGAGCAAAGCCAAAACACCGCCAATCATGAGCATGGCGAAGCTGAACAACAAATACAAAGTACCGATGTCTTTGTGATTGGTGGCAAACACCCAACGGCGCCAGCCCGTAGGCGCACCGTGGTGGTCATGGTCGTCATGACCGTGGGCTTGATCGTGAGGATGGAGAACAGCGCTCATCTTGATTTCCTTTAAATACTTTTCAAAGTACTTGATTACTTGCGTGCAGCCAGCACTTCAGCTGGTTGAACGACTTGCCCAGTCTTGTTAGACCAATTGTTTTTGGTGTATGTGATTACAGCCGCAATTTCTGTGTCTGACAATTGTTTCCATGAAGGCATGGCTTGGTTGTTTTGACCGTTCAGCAAAACTGCAATTTGTTTGGCTTTGTCGGCATCCAAAACAACGGCTGAGCCGTCCAATGCTTTGATAGAACCCACGGCTTTGCCTGCAGCTTGATGGCAAGCGACGCAATTGGCGGCATAGACTTTTTCACCGCGCTTGAGAGAGTCTTCCAAGGTCCAAACTTTGTTGGGATCATCGGCTTTGGCAGCCATTTTTTTCTTCTCGGCATCGACCCACTTGGAATAATCTTCAGCAGACAAAACCTTCACATGGATGGGCATGTAAGCATGCTCTTTGCCGCACAGCTCTTGGCATTGACCATAGAAGTCGCCCGTCTTTTCGGCGCGGAACCATGTGTCACGAACAAAGCCAGGAATGGCGTCTTGTTTGATACCAAAGGCTGGTACAGCAAAAGCGTGGATCACGTCATTGGCCGTGGTAATGATGCGGATTTTTTTACCGACTGGCACAACCATGGGGTTGTCGACTTTGAGCAAGTAGTCGTCGCCAGATGGCTTGCCAGCATTGGACATTTCGCGTTGGGCGTTGTCCAAAGTTGAAATGAAGCCAATGCCTTCGCCTTCACCCTTGATGTAATCGTAGCCCCACTTCCACTGGTAGCCAGTGGCTTTGATGGTGAGTTCTGCGTTGGTAGTGTCTTTTTGAGCCACCAACACTTTGGTGGCTGGCAACGCCATCAAAATCACAATGATGAAAGGCACAACGGTCCAAATGACTTCAACGGTCATGGACTCATGGAAAGTGGCAGGCTTGTGACCCACTGATTTGCGGTGTTTCCAAATCGAGTAGAACATGACAGCAAACACTGCAACAAAAATCACAGTGCACAAAACCATCATGAACACATGCAGGGAGTGCTGCTCTTCAGCAATCTTGGTGGCTGCGGGATGAAAATCAAGTTGATTGACAGCAGGGCCGCCTGGCAAGTCTTTGACAGCATAAGCGGCTGTTGCCACCCAAGCGCCAGCCCAAATACCTGCTTTGCCCAGCAAGGACACCAATGTTTTGGAAATGCTCTTCATAGTTTTCACTAACTTCCAAGTTTCAAGAAGAAACCACTACAGTTGTTACAAAAGGGAACACGAAAAGAGGCTTCACACACAGCCACGAGAAGGCCGTCGACGGTTAAGCTCAACGGGCGAAATTTTAACCGAGTTGGAAGCCAAGTTTGAGATTTATCAAACTTGATTTGATTTCTTTTGTGGATTTCTCAGCATTTGACGCATGTCATCCAAGCCAATTCGACTTTGTGAATCCACTTTGATGCGCGGTTGCGGCTTCAACGCATGGCCATAAACCACCTCGAAAGTGAGCACCAGTCGGCCTTCCGCGTCTTTTTTGGCCAAAGACAAAAGTGCTTGCTGGAAATCTTGATGCCATTTTTTTCCGCGCAATCCAGCAAATCGACTGACATGAAAATTACGCCCTAACTTACGCAAATCTTCCACAAGTTTTTCTGAATTGACGTAAGTCAGGTTAATTTTTTCCATGTCCATGACCGGTTCCGCAAAACCTGCATGAACCAACATGTCGCCCCAATCGTGCATGTCCGTGAATTCATGCGCCGGCATGGGCCAGTTTTGGGCGGCATAAATGTTTCTTAATTCTTGAAGCGTGTCAGGTCCCAAGCATGAAAACATCAAGAAACCATCCACCGCCAAAACACGATGCCACTCAGCCAACAAGGCTTGAGGTGACGCCTGTTGATGCAACAACATGTTGGCCCAAACCATGTCCATGCTGTTGTTGGCAAGCGGGCTAGCCTGAAGGCCCTTGCGAAACCAACTTTGAGGGCGCCACCACGGCGCATTGATTTTGTCCCTCACCCATTCGGCTTCACCTGATCGCTCTGCCGTCAAATACCCTTTTGATTCAGGATAAATTTTTTGCAACAAAACCAATGCATTGAGGCCTGCACGAACAGGATTCCAAAAGGCCCATGTCTTTGGCTGCAAGCGAATGAAGGGGAGCCTTTCCGCCATGCGCCGTGCCACCTCCTCATGCAGCCATGGCGATTCGGCATTGGCCTGTTTTTTTCCGCCCTGCCATGGCATGTGCGCCCATCTGCTTGCGGCAATGGGGTCTAGGCTGGGCGGGCGTTCGTTGGGCATGCAAATGAAAGCTGATTGGTCAGATGGGTGAGTATATTGATTCATGATCAAGCTCCCAAGCCAATGTGCCATTTGCCGAGCCTGGCCATCTCATGCCCTCTGCGACAAATGTGTTGCGGCGTTTGCACGGCCGGTTTCGCGTTGCCCACTTTGTGCCACCGAACTCAGCACCATGGTTTGCAGCGCCTGCACCCAGCAAGCGCCCGACTTAGATGCTTGCTGCGTGGCGCTGTCTTACACCTGGCCATGGACTTCACTCATCGCAAAGTTCAAGTTTTACAACGACGCAGCATGGGCCAAACATTTTGCACTTTTGATGCAAAGCGCTCCCCATGCTGACGATGCCCTGCTAAAGGCACATTTTTTGATTCCCATTCCTTTGTCGATAGAACGACTGGCCCAGCGCGGCTTCAACCAATCCCTGATATTGGCGCAGCACCTAGGCCCACAAAAAACGCAATTCCAAACCTTGCTTCGCTTGAAAAACACCGCGCCCCAAAGCACTCTCAAGCGAAGTCAGCGTCTAACCAATCTCACGGGCGCATTTGCTGTGGCGCCCCTCAAGGCTGCCTCGTTGCGGAGTAAAAATATTTTGCTGATTGACGATGTCGTGACCAGTGGTGCCACGCTCAACTTTGCAGCGCGAGTTCTGAAACAAGCGGGTGCGGCCCATGTCGGCGCATTGGTTCTGGCCAAAACACCCCATTGAATTCACGTGCATGCATTGCTTGACCCACTAAACCAAGCACAATACGGTGATGTTTCAAATTGTTTTGGTTGAACCTGAAATTCCACCCAACACGGGCAACGTCATTCGCCTCGCGGCCAATACGGGCTGTGCTTTGCACCTCATCGAGCCTTTGGGCTTTTCAATGGACGACAAACACATGCGACGGGCCGGTTTGGACTATCACGAATACGCACAGGTCAAGCGACACGCCAATTGGGAAGAATTCTTAAAGCAAGAAAATCCCAATGTGTCGCGCATGTTTGCGCTCACCACCAAAGGCACGCGCTTTGTCCAAGACACTACTTTTAAAAAAGGCGACTGGCTGGTGTTTGGTGCTGAAACCCGTGGGCTTTCGCCAGAACTGCGCGAAAGTTTTGATCCCGCCAATCGATTGAAGTTGCCCATGCTGGCGGGCCAGCGCAGCCTGAATTTGTCGAACAGCGTGGCTGTGACGGTGTACGAAGCGTGGCGGCAAAACGCGTTTGCCATGCCAGCCAACACCTAGCACTTAAACGTAGTAGCGCGCCAGACTTTCAGCAATGCAAGCGGGCTTCTCAGCACCTTCGCGTTCAATGGTCATCTCCCAAGCGAACTGCATGCCATTGCCATCAATGGTTGTTGCACTCAGCAACTTCATGTGACCGCGCAACTTGCTCCCAACGGGTACGGGTGAGGTAAATCTGACCTTGTTCAGTCCATAGTTAACGCCCATGCGCACATCTTCAATTTTGATGGCGCTTTCCGACAACATGGGAATCAGAGACAAGGTTAAAAATCCGTGCGCAATGGGTCCACCAAACGGGCCAGCTTTGGCTTTTTCAACATCAATGTGTATCCATTGGTGATCGCCAGTGGCATCTGCAAATTGATTGACTTGTGTTTGCGTAATTTCGGTCCAGGGTGAAACTGCAACCGTTTGGCCAACGCACGAAGCCAACTCTTGGAGTGTTTTGAAAATTTTCATGGACTGCACTTTAACCAGTTGCAGTCTAGAGATCAATCACCACATTGCCCCACTGACCCGCCTCAACCGCTTCATGCGCTTGCACAATTTGATCCAAACTGAACCTTGCACCAATGGTGTGTTGCAGTTTTCCGGCAGCCAACAATTCATTGACCCGATTGACACACCACGCTCTGTCGGCTGGCAACAAGTCGTAAACCAAGAAAAATTTCAAGCCAATTGAATTGAACAACAAGGGCCGAAAAGTCAAAGGAATGTCACCGACCACATTGGAGCCATAGCCAATCAATTGGCCATGCGGTTTCAGGCCCCCTGCCGTCACCCACTGCGAGGCCGTCGCAAAATCCATGTCAATGATGGCATCAACACCTTGTCCCTCAGTGAACGCCTTGAGGCGTTCAATCACGGGTTCGGTTTTGTACAAAACAGTTTCAACTGCGCCAGCCGCTTTGGCATGGGCCGCCTTGGCTTCAGAGCCCACCGTGCCAATCACTTGTCCCCCATACTGGGTCACCAGTTGGGTGATGTAATGGCCCACGGCAGACGATGCGCCCGTGACCAAAACTTTTTTACCGCGAAGTTGTTCATTGCCCGCCAAGTGCACCGCTTGTACGGCTGTCAAACCAGGAATACCCATACAGGCACCTGCTGCAAAGTCGGTGTTGTCTGGCAACTTCACCGCTTGCGTTTCAGGCAACACAATGGCTTCGCAAGCAGTGCCATGCGGACGCTGCCACTGCGCATTCCAAATCCAAACACGCTCACCAATTCGTTTTTCAGAAACACCTTCACCCACAGCTTCAATGATGCCGGCACCATCGCTGTGCGGCACCACCCAAGGACTGGTGAATGGTCTGGCACGGCGAGATTTCACATCGGATGGGTTGACGCCCGAGGTCAGCAAATGCACACACACCTCACCTGCACCCGGCGCTGGAAGAGGCAGTTCACCCACCTTCAGCACATCACGTGCCTCGCCGTTTTGTTCATACCAAGCAGCGCGAGTTGTGGCGACTTTTGTCATGACAGAGGCCCTTAGACGCGTTCCAAAATCACGGCAATGCCTTGGCCTACGCCAATGCACATGGTGCACAGCGCATAACGACCGCCCGTGGCATGCAAACGATTGACGGCCGTGGTGGCCAAACGCGCACCCGATGCACCCAAAGGATGGCCTAAAGCAATGGCGCCACCCCATGCATTCACGCGCTCATCATCGTCTTTCAAGCCCAGCATTCGCAAGACGGCCAAGCCTTGCGCAGCAAAAGCTTCATTCAGTTCAATCACATCCAACTGGTCCAATGTCAATCCAGTTTGGGCCAACACCTTGAGTGTGGCAGGTGCAGGGCCAATGCCCATGACACGTGGCGCAACGCCAGCTGTGGCCATGCCCACGACACGGGCTTTGGGTGTCAGTCCGTACTTGCCTGCAAGGGCTTCATTGGCCAACAACAAGGCGCACGATCCATCGTTCACACCGCTGGCATTGCCAGCCGTCACTGTGCCATCGGGGCGCACCACGCCTTTGAGTTTGGCCAAGGATTCCAGGCTGGTTTCACGGGGATGTTCGTCGGTGTCCACCACAATGGCATCGCCCTTTTTTTGCGGAATGGTGACAGCCGTAATTTCGCGCGCCAAGTGCCCCGCCTTTTGCGCCGCAACGGCCTTCATTTGGCTGTTGAGTGCCATGAGATCTTGCGCTTCGCGTTCAATTTTGTAGTCGGTTGCCACGTTTTCAGCCGTCTCGGGCATGGAATCCACGCCATATTTTTCTTTCATCAATTTGTTGATGAAACGCCAGCCAATGGTGGTGTCGTAAACCGCGTTAGTGCGGCTGAAGGCCGACTCCGCTTTGGGCATCACAAAGGGCGCACGGCTCATACTTTCAACGCCGCCTGCAATCATGAGACCGGCTTCACCCGATTTGATGGCGCGTGCCGCAGTGCCCACTGCATCCAAACCCGAACCGCACAAACGATTGATCGTGGCACCTGGCACATCGATGGGCAAACCCGCCAACAAACTGCTCATGTGCGCTACGTTGCGGTTGTCTTCGCCAGCCTGGTTGGCATTGCCGTACAACACATCGGTGACAGCGGCCCAATCGACTTGCGGGTTGCGAGCCATCAGGGCGCGCAGGGGAATCGCGCCCAGGTCATCGGTACGTACGCTGGACAAGGCACCACCATATCGACCAAAAGGGGTCCGGATGGCGTCACAAATGAAGGCTTGAGTGAGGTTGCTGCTCATGATTTGATATTTAGGAAGGTTCAAGATTTCAAGAATTATGCAATATAGTGCATGTCGCCCTGAAATTCAAGTCATAAATCAAGCTGAGCGACAATTCGAACATGCTCATCCAACCTTCCCAAGCCGATGTCCGCCGCTTTTTTTGTGGCGCCTATGCCAAAGCCCGATCCGGCGCAAGCATGGAACCCATTGAAATTTTGGCCAGCCAGTGGATCGAGGAACATCCCGAATATCACGCAGAACTGTCAGATGTCGATGCGGCTTTGGCAGCCATGCAAAACATTGACCCTGCTCGCGAGAACCCCTTTTTGCATCTGTCGATGCATTTGTCCATCAGCGAACAATGCAGCATTGACCAGCCTCGGGGCATCCGTCAGGCTGTAGAGTTGTTAAGTCACAAAAAACAATCATTGCATGAGGCCCACCATGCCACCATGGAATGCTTGGGTCGAATGATTTTTGAGAGCCAGCGGGCCGGCAAGATGCCCGATGGCCAGGTCTACATTGATTGCGTGCAGAGGCACGCAACCAAGGACTGAGCTAAATCAACGGAATCTGGATTGCGGCACAGTCTTCAAATCGCCGTCGAGGGAGCCGATGTACTCTGACATGGCTTTCAGTTCATTGTTGGTAAATTGCTTGGCAATACCGCCCATGACACCGTTGGCGCGACCCCATGTGGCTTGGTTTTCAGTCTTGTAAGACTTCAATGCTACAAACAAGAAATCTTTGTGTTGGCCCGCAATTTTGGGGTAGCTAGGGTCAACTGGCTTGGAGAAATTCTCGCCGTGGCAAGAAATGCAAGCGCCTTTTTTGAGCAACTCAGCCACTTTGTCGTTGGCAGGCTTGGCCACTGCAGGTGCCGCACCTTGAACAACACCATGCTGCGCATAGTAGGCAGAAATATCGGCAATGTCTTGGTCAGTCAGACTGGCTGCAATGCCACGCATGGTGGGGTGTTTGCGGTCGCCTTTTTTGTAGGCATTCAATGAAGAAGCAATGTATTTGGCGTTTTGACCCGAAATCATGGGGACGCGGTAAATCTCGGGGAAACTGGCTTGGTAGCCTTTGATGCCGTGGCAACCAATGCACATGGCAATCTTGGTTTCACCGTCTTTGGCGTTACCCTGCACGTCTTGTGCTTGGGCAGTGAAGACCGTCGCTGAAGCGACAGTTAAAGCGATCAATGAGGATAACAAAGCGTTCATTTTGCGAGCACAATCAAACTTGGATTGATGAAAATCAATGCGGGATTATATCGAGTGTGCCTACTCATTCCTGACTTTTCTAAGATCAAACAACTTTTAATCTACTTTTGCACCAAATTATGAAATTCCAAGGGACCGAAAACTACGTCGCCACGCAAGATTTAAAGCTGGCCGTCAACGCCGCCATCACCTTGAAGCGCCCCTTGCTGGTCAAGGGTGAGCCTGGCACCGGCAAAACCATGTTGGCCGAGGAAGTCTCCGAAGCACTGGGCCTGAAACTGATTCAATGGCACATCAAGTCCACCACAAAAGCACAACAAGGCTTGTATGAATACGACGCCGTGAGCCGTTTGCGCGACAGCCAATTAGGCGACGAAAAAGTCAAAAACATCGAAAACTACATCATCAAGGGTGTACTTTGGCAAGCCTTCACCTCAGAAGAGCCTGTGGCCATTCTCATTGACGAAATTGACAAGGCCGACATTGAATTCCCCAATGACTTGCTGCGTGAAATTGACCGCATGGAGTTTTATTGCTACGAAACACGCCAATTGATCAAAGCCAAAACACGCCCCTTGGTGTTTATCACTTCTAACAACGAGAAGGAATTGCCCGATGCGTTTTTGCGTCGCTGCTTCTTCCATTACATCAAGTTTCCTGAACCAGAAACCATGAAGCAAATTGTGGATGTTCACTTCCCCGATTTGAAAAAGGAACTGCTCACAGTAGCCCTTAAAAACTTCTACGATGTGCGCGGTTTGCCAGGCCTGAAAAAGAAACCTTCCACCAGCGAATTGCTCGACTGGCTCAAGTTGTTGGTGGCGGAAGACATTCCACTGGAAGCACTTCAAAGTGCCGATCAAAAGGTCAGCGTACCGCCACTGGTGGGTGCTCTGCTCAAAAACGAACAAGATGTCAGCTTGTTTGAAAAGCTGGTGTTCATGAACCAACGCAACCGCTGATCAAGATGTCACGCAATTTGCTTGAAGAGGGTTTGTCTGATGCCGTCGGCTTCGTCGGCGGTGCACTGCTTGGCTTTTGGCTTGGGCGGCTCATTGGCTGGGATGTCTTTGCCAGCGGCTATGACATCAACAGCATTGGCGGCATTCTGTTGGTGGGTTTAGGCGGCGGTCTTGGATTGCAAATTTCCAAACGATGGCAAGCCAGTCGAAAGGAATAAGCCATGCTGATCGATTTTTTCTACACCCTCCGTGCTGCCAAGTTGCCGGTGTCTGTTCGCGAGTACCTCAATGTTTTGGAAGCCTTGCAAGCCAACGTGGTAGGGCCTGCTTCAGATGCTTGCAGCATCGATGATTTCTACCATTTGAGCCGCACCATCATGGTGAAGGACGAGAAGCACTACGACAAGTTTGACAAAGCCTTTGGCGCCTATTTCAAAGGCGTCGAGATGCTGACCGACTTCACCAAAGAAGTGCCCCTCGATTGGCTGAAAAAAATCTTAGAAAAAGAACTGACACCCGAGCAAAAAGCCGCCATTGAAAAAATGGGCTGGGACGAGCTCATGGAGACCTTGAAGAAACGTCTCGAAGAACAAAAAGAGCGCCACGAGGGTGGCAATAAATGGATTGGCACTGGGGGCACTTCGCCCTTTGGCAATGGGGGCTACAACCCGCAAGGTGTCCGCATTGGCGGCAAAGGTGGCAACCGGAGTGCGGTCAAGGTTTGGGAGCAACGTGCTTACCGCGATTACGACGACACCCAAGAACTTGGCACGCGCAACATCAAAGTGGCTTTGCGTCGTTTGCGCAAATTTGCACGCGAAGGCTCTGCAGAAGAATTAGATTTGCCCGACACCATTCGATCCACTGCGGCCAACGCAGGCTACCTGGACATCAAGATGATTCCAGAGCGCCACAACAACGTGAAAGTTTTGCTGCTGATGGACGTGGGCGGCACCATGGACGATCACATTGCGCGCGTGGAAGAATTGTTTTCAGCGGCCAAAGCTGAGTTCAAACACCTTGAGTTTTATTACTTTCATAATTGTGTTTACGACTTCATGTGGAAGAACAACAAGCGCCGCTATGCAGAGAAATTCCCCACTTGGGACATCTTGCGCAAGTACAACAAAGATTACAAATTGATCTTTGTGGGCGATGCCACCATGAGCCCCTACGAAATTTTGCAGCCCGGTGGCAGTGTGGAATACAACAATGAGGAAGCGGGTGCTGAATGGCTACAACGCCTCACCCACACCTTCCCCAAATTTGCTTGGATCAACCCAGAACCGCAAGGGGTGTGGCAGTACCGCCAAAGCATTGCAGTCATTCAACAGCTCATGAGCAACCGCATGTTCCCCCTGACGCTCAAAGGTTTGGAAGATGCCATGCGCATGATGAGCAAGTGACGGGTCTTTTGCAAGCCAATGACAGGCCACATGGCGTGCCTGTAAAATGCCATTTCCGCCGCCGTAGTTCAATGGATAGAACGAGTGCCTCCTAAGCGCTAGATACAGGTTCGATTCCTGTCGGAGGCACCAAACACCCCCCTTTACACAAGTCAGTGACCCGCCAATCAGTCACTTTGGTTACTGTCGCCTATCGTATTCCCCCTTGCGGGGATGCCACAAGTTACTTAGTGTTCAAAAGTAATTTCACTTGTGGAGACTTGCTTTGTGAAAAAAGAAGTTATCAACACCTACGATGGCGACATCGTTGCAGGCGATCACCCCTACTTACAAGGTGCCTGGACGCCTCTTTGGGAAGAGATCGACGCGACCGACTTGCAAGTTCTAGAAGGCGAAATACCCAAAGACATCGATGGTGTTTATCTTCGCAACACCGAAAATCCACTGTTCCAAGCCAAAGACAAATACCACCCCTTTGATGGCGATGGCATGCTCCACATGGCCGCCTTCAAAGATGGCAAAGTCACCTATCGAAATCGCTTTGTCCAAACCAAAGGCCTGCAAGCAGAAATGGAAGCAGGCCGTTCGTTGTGGGCGGGCCTCATGGCTGACCCTGCACTGTCGGAACGCACTGGATGGGGCGCGCATGGCAGCTTGAAGGACTCTTCCAGTACCGACGTGGTGGTTCATGCAGGTCGCGCACTCACCACCTTTTATCAGTGCGGCGAAGGTTATCGCCTAGACCCCCTCACACTCAACGATGAAGGACTGTGCCCCTGGTCGCCGATTGATGGCATTTCAGCGCATTGCAAGGTCGACGAACAAACCGGCGAGTTGTTGTTTTTCAATTACTCTAAACACGCCCCTTACATGCACTATGGTGTTGTCGACAAGCATGACAAACTGGTCCATTACGTGCCCATTCCACTGCCAGGTCCCCGCTTACCGCACGATATGGCCTACACAGAAAACTACGCCATCCTGAACGACTTCCCGCTTTATTGGGACCCCGATATGTTGGCGCAGGGTAAGCATGTGGTGCGTTTTTACAAAGACACGCCCTCTCGATTTGCCATCATCCCTCGGCGTGGCCAAACCAAAGACATTCGTTGGTTTGAGGCTGCGCCCACTTTTGTCCTGCACTGGCTCAACAGCTACGAAGAAGGCGACGAGATCGTGCTTGACGGCTATTTCCAAGACGAGCCCATGCCCCGCAACTACGAGGGTGCGCCAAAGGGTTACGAGCGCATGATGTCTTACCTGGATCAGAAAAAAATGGGGTGCCGCTTGCACCGTTGGCGCTTCAATTTAAAAACCGGCAAAACCACAGAGCAAAGGCTAGACGACCGCATTTTGGAATTCGGCATGTTCAATCAACGTTATGCCGCGAAGCCCTACAAAATTGCCTACAGCGCTGTTCAAGTGCCCGGCTGGTTCTTGTTTCATGGGTATGTCAAACACAATCTAGAAACTGGCGAGTCTTGGGAAATTCGACTACCGGAAGGTCAATACGCCAGCGAAGCACCTTTTGCCCCTCGCATCAACGCCAAAGACGAAGACGATGGCTATTTGGTGAGTTTCATCACCAATGAAAAAACACAGTTGTCAGAAATTATCTTGATCGACTCTAAGCAATTTGAAAAGGGGCCGGTCTGCCGCATTCAATTGCCTCACAAACTTTGTAGCGGCACACATGCGTGTTGGGCCAGCGGTGCCGATTTAGCGCAGGGCGGCTTGCTGTCGCTCAATCCAGCCTGAGCAAGCGGCGTTCACATCTCTCAAGATTTGGAGAAACCCATGGGACTAGAAACCATCCTTGAACCGCAGCCCTACTTGGTCGACAACCCCAACCTGCAAGATGGTTTTGGTCCCATTCAGGAAGAATTAGTCACGACCAACCTGGAAGTGATTGGAGAAATTCCTACCGACTTCAGCGGCATGTATGTCCGCAATGGCCCCGTTCCCCAATACAAACCCAAAGGCAAATACCATTGGTTTGATGGCGATGGCATGTTGCATGCTGTGCATTTTCAAAAAGGCAAAGTCAGTTACCGCAATCGCTGGGTCAAAACAGAAGGCCTGGCCGCCGATCAAGCTGCAGGTGAGAGCCTCAGCCCGGGGCTCAAAGAACGGATGCCTGAGGGCGTGTTGCCCGACGACGCCTTGAAAAACACATCCAACACCGACGTCAAGTTTCACAACGGAAAATTGTTGTCGATGTGGTACCGAGGTGGTGCGGTGTATCAAGTTGACCCACACACCTTAGACACATTGGGCAAACTTGAAAACGATCCGCGTTTGAAAGGTCTGCAAATTTCAGCACACTCGCGAGTCGATGAGCGCACGGGTGAGTACCTGTTTTTTGCGTATGGCAATCGTCACCCGTTCATGCACTACGGTGTTCTGGGCGCCGATGGCACGCTCAAAACGCTCATTCCAGTTGAGTTGCCTGGGCCACGATTGCCCCACGACATGGCCATCACACCCAACTACAGCATCCTTCACGATTTTCCATTGATCAACAACCCAGACGCTTTGAAGGCGGGTCGTTACAGCCTCGAATTTCACCCCGAATGGAAAACCAGATTTGCCGTTGTGCCAAGGCATGGCACAGCCGATCAAATCAAATGGTTTGAAGCCAATCCACGTTACATGTTGCACGTGGCCAATGCGTGGGAAGAAGTCAACGAGAAAGGTCAAACCGAGTTGGTGATGGTTGGCACCCCCTACACCATGCCCAAACGTTTTGATGGCAGCTTGGACGTGCAGCGGTTGTTGTTCACCATCAGCACGCAAGGCACAGACTACGAGTTTTACCAGTGGCGCTTCAATTTGGCCACGGGTGAAACTCGCGAAGGTGTGATCGATGACATCTTGAACACCGAATTCCCCATGATCAACGCGTGGTACCAGGGTTACAAAACACGCTACACCTACCATGTGCTGATGGGTCGCATGCGCACATTGGAGCAGCCCCATTTTGCCGGACTGGCCAAATACGATTTAGAAAAAGGCAGCGCCATTACCTACCACCCAGGCGAGGGCTATTGGTTCAGCGAAGCGCCTTTTGCAGCACGTCACAACCCGCAAAGTGAAGACGATGGTTACTTGGTCGGATTTGTGTGGAATGGTTTGGAAAACCGATCAGAAGTTTGGATCATGGATGCACAAAAACTGGCTGACGGTCCTGTCGCACGTGTCTTGTTACCCCAACGTGTGCCACATGGTTTTCACAGCACTTGGGTGCGCCAAGATTCTCTTGACAAGCACTGAGCTTGAATCAGCATGACTGCAATGAACCCAACCGAAGTATCCAAAGCACTTCAAGGGGTGTGGCACTTACACCGATGGGAAATTACCTACGACGATGGCCGCGCCACCAGCTATCCCTTTGGCATTGATGCCACCGGCCTGATTCATTACACACACGATGGTGGCATGTCGGCTTGCATTGCGCGGCCTCATCGCCCGCGGTTATCGAGTGACAGCGTGCGAAGTGCGCCGATCTCTGAACAAGTTGCAGCCTTTGAAAGCTTCTTTCAATATGCCGGAACTTTCACAACCCGAATTCATGAAGGCAAGCCGCAAGTTGTCCATCAAGTCACGCACGCTCTGAATCCAAATTTTGTTGGCAGCCAGCAAGTCCGCAATGTCGACCTGGCAGCGGATGGCTCGCTCACACTGTCGGCCTCAGACCTGATACCCGGCACACAAAACTTGCGGCATCACCGTTTGATCTGGAGACGCGCATGAGTTTTTACGCGAAACACAAAGAACGATTTGAGTTGGCACAAGAGGCTTGCGCCAAACGCCACTGTTGGAGTCCCTACCCCGACATGCCGGACAAATATCCGGATGCCGCCATGGCCAAGGAACACGGCAAATTGGCATTTGATCAGCACCTAAAGCGCGGTAACTTTGACATTGACCAACCGGGTATTGAGAACTGGATCGGCGAAGAAATTTCACCCTACACGCAAAAGGCATTGGGCATTCTCTATCCCCAGTCTAATCTCGATGCGCTTTTCCAATCGGCAGAAGTTGCCATGTCCACTTGGGCCGCAACGCCTTACGAGTTGCGCATTGGCGTCTTGATGGAAGTGATCGACACCCTTTACAAAAATCATTTGTTTGAAGTGCTGCATTCGGTCATGCACACAGCCGGTCAAAGTTACAACATGGCCTATGCTGGGTCGGGGGTAAATGCACTCGACCGGAGCATCGAAGCACTTGTGTACGCCGAACAAGCCATGAAATCGGTCACGCCATCTGCACTTTGGTCACGCCGCTTTGGAAGCTCTGACATTCAACTGCAAAAGACCTACCGCATCGTGCCAAAAGGCATTGCGGTTTGTTTCTCTTGCGCCAGTTTTCCCACTTGGAATGCGTGGCCATCCATGATGGCCAGTTTGGCCACAGGCAATCCGGTCATTGTCAAACCGCACCCTGCCACAGTCTTGCCCATGGCCATCTCCGTAAAAGTCTTTAGAGATGTTTTAAAGGCGGCAGGCTTTGATCCGAATTTGGTCACACTGGCGGTTGACAGCACAAGCGAGCCCATTGGCAAGATTCTGATCAAGCATCCCAAAACGGCCATCGTTGATTTCACAGGCAGTGTGAAGTTTGGACAATGGGTCGAACAAAACGCTCACCCTGCTGTGGCTTTCACAGAGACTGCGGGTTGCAATACCGTGGTCTTAGAGTCGGCCCTCGATTTAGACGCAGCGCTGCGCAACTTGGCCACCACCATGTGCTTGTTCAGTGCCCAAATGTGCACCAGCCCCCAAAACATTTACATCCCGCAAGCGGGCGTTCAAACGCCAACAGGTATGGTGCCGTTTGAAGAGGTTGCACGCCGTTTAGCCGATGCTGTTCAAGCACTCACATCGGATCCTAAAAAAGCCGCCATGATTTTGGCAACCATTCAATCACATCAAACTTTGGCGCTGTTGCAGGACATGACTGAACAAGCTGCACAACGCGGTCAAATTTTGTTGTCGCCAAGTGCTTATGTGCATCCCGATTTTCCTGAAGCCAGAACCAGCACGCCACTCATGATGCAAGTCACCCCCCATGAGCACGACTTGTATTCACAAGAGCGATTTGGTCCTATCAGCTTTGTCATTCGATGCCAAGACGCGCATGATGCACTGACACGCGCAACATCGGATGCCAAGCAGCATGGCGGTCTGACGGCATTTTTGTATTCCACGCGCGAAGACTTTATTGAACAAGCTGAAAACGCCTACGCCAAAGCAGGCGCACAACTCACCATCAATTTAGTAGGCGCCATGCCTTTGAATTTTGCCGCGGCCTACAGCGACTATCACGTGACGGGTCTGAATCCTGCAGGCAATGCCACCTTGACCAATTTGGCATTTGTCACAGGACGATTTGGTGTTGTGCAATCTCGACGACCCGTCAATCCATCGGTTCAAACACAAACAGCCAACGCATGACATCATCCAGCCCACTTGCATTGCGTCTGCCTGTTTTTGCAGCGCCGATGTTTTTAATTTCGGGACCTGAAATGGTCTTGGCGGCTTGCAAGGCGGGCATCGTCGGTGCATTTCCAACACCCAATGCACGACCTATTGAAAAGCTTCATGAATGGATGACAACCATCACCGAAGGTTTGGCAGAAGCCAAAGACACCCAAGCCGCTGAAAGCCTAGGACCTTGGTGTGCCAACTTGGTCACTCATTCCTCCAACACCCGCTTAACGCAAGATTTGGAACTCATTGCACACTTCAAACCACCCGTGGTGGTGACTGCTTTGGGCAGTCCCAAACCCGCCATCGAGGTGGTTCACGCCTATGGCGGCAAGGTGTATGCCGATGTGATCAATCTCACACTGGCACAAAAAGCCGTCAAAGCCGGCGCTGATGGTTTAGCGTGCGTGTGTGCGGGTGCTGGCGGTCATACGGGCTTCTTGTCACCCTTTGCTTTTGTCAGTGCCATTCGAGATTTTTTTGAGGGTGAAATTATTTTGGGCGGTGGCATTTCAGATGGCGCAGGCATTGCAGGCGCCATTGCAGCGGGCGCAGATTATGTGTACATGGGCACACGTTTCATCCCTGCGCATGAAAGCATGGCACCTGACGCCTACAAAGACATGATTCTCAATAGCACCATTGACGATTTGATCATCAGTGCAGGCGTGACCGGAACGCCCGCCAGTTGGTTGAAACCCAGCTTAAAACTCAACGGCCTAGACCCAGACAACATGCCCGATGCACCCACGCGTCATTACGACAGCAGCTCAGAATTTTCTGGCAAAAAATGGCTGGATGTGTGGGCTGCTGGCCAAGGACTTGGCACGATTCGAACACGTCAATCTGTCGGCCAAATTGTCGATCAATTGGCCGATGAATTTGATGCAGCAATGCGTCGCCTCAACCACCTCCCCTTTGCAACAAGGACTCCATCATGACTCAACCCGTCTACATCTTAGGTGGCTATCAAACTGACTTTGCCAAAACTTGGGCGCGCAATGGACAAGATATTTCAGACATGGTCAAAGAGACCACAGAAGGCACACTTGAAAATTGCCAACTCGATGCCTCGGCCATTCAAAGCATTCACGTCGGCAATGCGTTTGCAGAACTACAGCGACAACAAGCACATCTAGGTTCGATGGTGGCGCAAATGACGCCGGCCTTGTGGGGCATCCCTGCCATGCGCCATGAAGGCGCATGTGCTTCATCCTCTTTGGGCGTCTTGTCTGCCATGGCAGAAATCGAAGCAGGCCGTTACGACTGCGTTTTGGTGATGGGGGTTGAAGAGTTCAAGAACACTTCAGGCAATGTGGCTTCCGTCAATCAAAATGCGGCCGCCTGGCAAGGCCATGAAGACATCGATTGCACCTTCATGTGGCCGGCAGCTTTTGGTTTGATGGCGCAAGAGTATGAGAAGCGATATGGCCTTGACCGCAAATACCTCAATCGCATTGCCGAAATCAATTACGGCAACGCCAAACGCAACCCCTTGGCACAAACACGGAAATGGCAATTCGATGCCCTGAGTTTCACTGACGACGATGAGGCCAACCCCATCATTGAACCCGGTACACGCCGTCAAGACTGTGGCCAAATTACGGATGGTGGTTGTGCCGTGGTTTTAGCCTCTGCCAAGTTCGCTCAAGCCTATGCGGCCCATCGCGGTCAATCTTTGGAAAAAATTGCGCGTATTTCTGGTTGGGGACATCGGAACGCTGGGCTTCGACTGCTCGACAAAATTGAACGCAGCCAAGGTCAAACCTATGTGTTTCCGCACGTGCGTGACACCATCGAAGATGCATGGCGCCGCGCGGGTGTCTCTGGCATTGAAGCCATGAGTGGCATTGAAACGCACGATTGCTTCACCACCACCGAGTACATGGCCATCGATCATTTGGGACTCACTGCCCCCGGTCAAAGTTGGCAAGCTGTTGAAGAGGGCGTCATCGAACCAGGCGGTCGCTGCCCTGTCAACATGAGCGGCGGCCTGATTGGTTGTGGGCACCCTGTTGGCGCGACTGGCACCCGCATGTTGTGGGACGCCAGTCGACAAGTGACGCAGCAAGCAGAAGCCTGTCAAATTGAAGGCGCTCAGAGGATCCAGACCCTGAACATTGGTGGTTCGTGTGCCACAGTGGTCAGCTTTGTCGTTGAAACCGCAGCTGCATGATTGCAACCCTCTGGCAATCCTACGCGCTGGAATGTGGCGTGCTTTGGGCCGTGCTAGCGGGTATTTGGCTATGGGCGCAACCTCAAAATTCACGGTGGTTAGACCGCGTTTATCCACTCGCGCCATTGGCTGTGTTTGCAATTTTTTGGGTGTTTCCCCAGGCCAATGAATCACTGAGCAAATTCCTTCAATTGGGCATTTGGTTATGGGTTTGGCTAAGTGTGGTCTGGGTCATCAGTTTGCTAAAACGGGACGCAAGCATCATGGACATTGCCTATGGCTTTGTGTTGCTGTGCGGCACCTGGTGGCTTTTTTTCAGCGCAGATCAAAAATTCAACGACGTCAACCAATTGTTGCTGGCCATGGTCAGCCTCGGTTTTGGCCGTTATGCTGTCTACATCCTCTGGCGCAATCTGCCACATGGCGAAGACCCTCGATACGCCAAATGGCGTCAACGCTCAGGCAGCCGATTTTGGTGGTGGAGCTACTTTCAAATATTTTTGCTGCAAGGGGTGGTGGTCTGGGTTTGGATGGTGCCCCTGTTTTTGGGCTTGCAAACATCCGGCCCGATTCAATACTGGCACATCGCAGGCGCGTGTGTTTGGCTCATTGGGTTTGTGTTTGAGGCGGGTGGTGATTGGCAATTGACCCAATTCAAACGCCACCGCCAAGACAATACACAACTCCTCAACACTGGCTTGTGGGCACTCACTCGCCATCCCAACTACTTTGGCCAGACCTGCATGTGGTGGGGCTATGGTGTATTTGCCTTGGCTCATCCGTGGGGTTGGTTGTCTGTTTTTTCGGTTGCCTACATCACTTGGTTCATGAACAAAGGTTCTGCCACATCGCTCATGGAACGACACATGATCAAAACCAAGCCTGGCTATGCAGAATATTGCGCCACAGTGCCCTCCTTTTTTCCTCGGCTTTGGAAAAAGCAGCAACCCTCTGGAGAATCAACATGAGTCACGCCTTGATTGTGGAAGCCCTCCGTTCACCTCGCGGCCGAGGCAATGACAAAGGCACATTGCGAAACCTCAAGCCAGTCGATCTTTTGGCGCAGCAATTACAAGCATTGGCCACGCGCACCTCTTTACAAACCTCTCTGGTCACTGATGTCTTGATGGGTTGCGTCACGCAAACTGCCGATCAAGGCGCGAACATTGCCAAGCTGGCATTGATCAAGGCGGGATGGGATGACAGCGTTCCCGGATTAAGCATCAACCGCTATTGCGCGTCTGGACTGAGCGCTGTTCACATGGCTGCACAAGAAGCCATGGCCAGTGACAGCCTGGCTGTTGGCGGCGGTATTGAAATGATGTCGCGTGTCCCCATGGCTTCTGACAAAGGCCCATTGACGCATGACTTTGAATTTCAAACGCAAACAGGTTTGATTCCGATTGGCATTGCTGCAGATGTGATCGCCACCCAAGAAGGCTTCTCACGACAGCAATGTGATGACTATGCACTGGCATCCCAGCAAAGAGCTGTCGCTGCCCGAGATCGTGGACAGGCGCGGTCCATGGCCGCTGTTCATGATGAAACTGGCGCTGTTTTGCTTGCACAAGATGAAACCCCGAGGGCCAATACCAGCCTTGATTCATTGGCGGCCATCCAACCTGCCTTTGCCGCCATGGCAGAAAAATACGGCATCGACAAGCTCATGTGTCAACGTTATGGCTTGTCGCAAATTGACCATGTGCAGCACGCAGGCAACTCGCCTGCCATGGCCGATGGTGCGTCTGCTGTCTTGCTTGCCAGTCCGGGTGCTGCCCAACGTGCCGGGCTGAAAGCGCGCGCCAAAATATTAGCCACCGCCACCGTCAGTGCCGATCGAACTTTGGCCCTGACTGGCGCCGTTCAAGCCACGCAACAAGCCCTGGCCCGCGCCAAGCTCAATGTAGACGACATTGATCTGTTTGAAGTGAATGAGTCCTTTGCGACTCTGATGTTGCACTACATGAAACACTTGAATGTGCCCCATCACAAACTGAATGTGAACGGAGGAGCCATTGCATTGGGTCATGCCATGGGGTCAACGGGTAGCGCTTTGATTGGGGTCGTGTTAGACGAACTCGAGCGAACCGATCAAAAACGCGCTGTGGTGGCGCTCTGTGGTGCCGCTGGCTTGGCTGTGGCCATGGTCATTGAGCGCATTTAAGAGGCACCGCGCATGAATGATTTTTGGATCACCTTTGCCCAACTCACTGTCAATGGCATTGCCGTTGGGGCCATCTATGCTTTGGTTGCCTTGGGTTTGGTCTTGATTTACAAAGCCACCGAAGTTCTCAACTTTGCGCATGGTGATCTTTTGGTGGTGTCAGCCTTTGCAGCATGGGGCATGATCACTGTTTGGGCATTTCCGTTTTGGCTGGCTCTGTTGGTGGCAGTCGGAGGCGTGGCATTGTTTGCCTACGCATTAGACGCATTCGTCATTCGCCGCATTGCGGGACAACCTCAATTCGCGGGCGTCATGCTGACCATTGCGCTGGCCTTCATGATTCGAGGTGCAGTGAGCATGTTGTTTGGTCCCGAATCGCGCAACTACCCGACGCCGTGGTCCAACCAAAGCACACAAATTGCAGGCCTGTCTGTGGCCAACCTTCAGTTGGTCATATTGGGTACGGCCATGCTGGTCACCGTCGTTTTGTTTTTGTTCTTTCGCTACACCTTGCTAGGCGTGGCCATGCAAGCAGCCTCCCAAAACCAATTGGCAGCCTATTTGAATGGCGTTCGCGTAAAGCGCGTGAATTCATTGGTTTGGGCCTTGGGCGGTGTCACTGCTGCATTTGCCGGCGTCTTGTTGGCGCCCATCACCATGGTCGATATCAGTCTTTGGTTTGTCACGCTCAAAGCCTTGTCCGCCTTGGTCTTGGGTGGCTTTGGCAGCATTCCTGGCGCCATTGTGGGCGGACTTTTAATTGGCTTGATTGAACAGTACGCGGGTGTCTACATGCCAGACGGCACGAAAGACATTGTGGCTTATTTGGTGTTAATTGGTGTCTTGATTGTGCGACCTCACGGCTTGTTGGGTGAAGCCCATGGCCGACGCGTCTGATAGGAAAAAGAGGACATGCGATTTGATTACCACACACGCTATCGAGAAGGCTTCGCACTTTGGCGCAGCGCTTTCGATCGCAACATTTACATCTTCTTGGCCCTCATGCTGTTGGCGTTGCCTTGGGTGGCCACTCCTTTTGCACTAGGTGAGTTGGCCTACTTGTTCATTCTTTGCATCGCCAGCTTAGGGCTCATGACTCTGACCGGAATGACAGGGCAAGTGTCTTTGGGGCACGCAGCATTTGTGGCCATTGGCGCATATGGTCACGCTTGGTTTTTGTCCAAAGGCTTACCCCTGCCACTTTCATTGTTACTCGCAGCCTTGATCAGTGCGGCAGCGGGACTCTTGGTGGGCATTCCTGCCATTCGCGTCTCTGGCTTGTACCTTGCCATGGTCACCATGGCATTTGCCATCATCATTGAACAAGTGATTGGTCATTGGAGTTCAGTCACAGGCGGCTTCACAGGCTTGGCTGTCAATGATCCCATGCTCTTGGGCTTTTCCTTATCGGGTCCCAAAACCTTCTACTACTTTTGCTTGTTGATGCTCACCTTGGTGTTGTTGGCCCTGCTCAACATCATGCGCTCGGGTACCGGACGTGCCTTGATTGGCGTGCGTGAGTCTGAAGCGGCATCTTATGCCTTGGGCATTTCAGTCAAGGGCATGAAGGCTGGTGCCTTTGCTTTGTCAGCGGGCATTACCGGCTTGGCAGGCGCTATGTTGGCACATCATTTGAAATACCTCACACCCGATGGCTTCACTTTGCTGCTGTCATTGGAGTTGGTGCTCATGGTGGTGATTGGGGGTCTGGGCAGTTTGCGTGGCGCTATTTTGGGTGCCATGCTCATCAGCTTATTGCCCACGGCCATCTCACGCATCAAACCATTCTTGCCTGACAGCATTGCCAAACAGTTTGGTCTTGAAACTTTTATTTTTGGATTTGTGTTGGCCATCTTTGTGTTGTTTGAACCCATGGGTTTGAATGGTCGATGGCTCAAAATCAGGAGCTTTTTTGAGAGCTTTCCGCTCTACCGCCGAGACACCTTCAAGCGCAACAAGCGTTATATGAAATCGGAGCGCTATCGATGAACACACAAATTTCATCGCCCAACACGCTGCTCAAGGTCGAGAACTTGTCGCTTCGGTTTGGCGGCGTTCAAGCCATTGCCGATTTGAGTTTCAACACCTATGCGGGTGAAGTGTTGGCCATCATTGGCCCCAATGGCGCGGGAAAGACATCCGTGCTGAATGCTGTCACGCGTGTGTTTGATCCCAGCGGCGGTCAAATTTATTTCAAGGCACAAGACCTGACCCGCTTGCAGCGTCACCAGATTGCCAAATTGGGCATTGCCCGAACTTTCCAGAACATTGAATTGTTTGAGGCCGCCACCGTGCTCGACAATTTATTGCTGGGTCGAAACCGATTTTTTCAAGGCCATTGGTGGCAACAAGTTTTGCACACCCCTGCCTTAGCTCGTTTAGAAGAGGAAGCACGGGCCGAAGTAGAAACTGTGATCGATTTTTTAGACCTCACAGCTTGGCGCAATGCGCCCATCTCTGGACTGCCCTATGGTGTTCGCAAAGTGGTTGAATTAGGCAGAGCCATTTGCACCAAACCTGAGCTCTTGTTTTTAGACGAACCCGCATCCGGATTGAATCCAGAAGAAACGCGCGACCTGGCTTTTTGGATTGATGACATTCGAAAAGAACTCGGCATCACGGTGGTCATGGTTGAGCACGACATGTCCTTGGTCAGTGCTGTCGCCGACCGCGTCATTTGCATGGCACAAGGTCGCATATTGGCTGAAGGGAGCGCTGCTGAAGTGCAAAGCAATCCCTTGGTCATTTCAGCCTATTTAGGAGCTTAGCAATGAGTGTCCTGCTCGAAGTTCGAAATTTAGAAACATGGTACGGACCGATTGCGGCCATGCAAGGTGTCAACCTTGAAGTTCGAAAAGGTCAGATGGTGACCGTGTTAGGCGCGAATGGTGCTGGCAAAACTACTTTACTGAACACCTTGGCGGGTGTGATCGATCCCTTCAAAGGTCAAGTCTGTTTTGAAGGCGCTGAAGTGAATGGGCTGGACGCAGATGAAGTCTGTAGGCGTGGCCTCATATTGGTACCGGAGGGTCGACAAATTTATCCCTTCCTGAGTGTTCGTGAAAATCTCAACATGGGCGCCTACACACGCAAGGATGCGGAAGGCGTGCGAAACGATATCGCCCGTGTCTTTCAATGGTTTCCAAGACTGTTAGAGCGCGAAAATCAACATGCGGGTTTGTTGTCCGGCGGCGAACAGCAAATGTTGGCCATTGGAAGAGCTTTCATGGGGCAACCTAAACTGCTCATGCTAGACGAGCCATCATTGGGTTTGTCGCCACTGTTAACCAAAGAGATTTTCAACATCATCAGTCGAATTCGACAAGAAACCGAGACTGCAATTTTGGTGGTGGAACAAAATGCGGCCATTGCCTTGGCCCACGCTGATGATGGCTACATCATGGAATTGGGGCGCATCGTGGCGGCTGACACTTGCGAAGCCTTGAGCCAAAAAACAGATGTGCGAGAGGCCTATTTGGGTGGTCACAACAACCAAGGCTTAAGTGGTACATCGCAAAGATGGAAAAGGCGCAAGACATGGCGATGAATTCAATCAACAAGTCTTCTTCGGC
>JACCDZ011329170.1_pt1 | contig 36665 bp, 37 predicted proteins | sample 7449551 | NCBI WGS metagenome assembly JACCDZ01 (sample SAMN15323452, study PRJNA562643) | freshwater metagenome | isolation source: river surface water | place: USA:Blue River Watershed | collected 2017-08-18 | reverse complement strand
GAGCTGCCGCGTCTGGCTATGGAGCGTGCCACGGCACTGTTGCTGGAGTTGGTGGGTGGTCATGCAGGGCCGGTGATTGAGGTCAGCGATGTGTCCCAATTGCCAGCGCGCGCTGCCATTAGCTTACGCGCTCAGCGTATTGCACAGGTGCTGGGCTTTGCGCTGGAAGCATCGGAAGTTGTGAGCTACCTGACCCGACTTGGCTGCGTAGCAACGCCTGCGGAACAGGGCTGGCAGGTTGTTCCGCCCAGCCATCGCTTTGATTTGACCATCGAGGTAGATCTGATCGAGGAGCTGGCGCGTCTCTACGGTTACAACCGTCTGCCGGTGACAGCGCCGATGGCACCGATTCGTCTGCTTCCGCAGCCAGAGAACCAGACCTCATTGCGCCGCCTCAAGCGTGCCTTGGTGGACATGGGCTATCAGGAAGCCATCACCTTCAGTTTCATTGAGGCCGGTCTGCAGCAGCAATTTGATCCCGGCGTTAGTCCGTGGGCGCTGGCTAACCCCTTGTCGGCGGAATTGGCGGTGATGCGTACGAGTTTATGGCCAGGTTTGGCCATGGCCGTACTGCACAACCAAAGTCGCCAACAAAGTCGAGTGCGACTGTTTGAAGCGGGCCTGCGTTTCACGCCGACAGCCAATGGCCTTGAGCAAGTACCCATGCTTGCGGGCATTGTTAGCGGTGATGCGTTTTCAGCTTCGTGGAACAACCCGAAGAATTCGCTTGATTTCTTTGATGTAAAAGGAAATATTGAGTCCTTGCTGACGCTTTGTGGCGTCGTTGGCGAGTTTGTAGCAACAACACATCCTGTACTGCATCCAGGCCAGGCAGCAGAGATTACGGTACAGGGTACGGTGATTGGTTGTGTTGGCGCTTTGCACCCGAGTGTGATTGAGGCTTTGGGGCTGAGTGGGCCGGTTTATGTATTTGAGTTGCAGCAATCGGCGCTTTTGCAAGGCCGCCTGCCTCAGTTCAAGCCGCTCTCGCGCTTTCCGGCCGTGAGCCGTGATTTGGCTTTGCTGGTGCCTGACCGGGTGGCGGCTGCCGAGATTCTGGCAGTGGTGAGACAAAATGCCGGTGAAGTACTGCGCGACCTGAGCGTATTTGATGTGTATCGCGGTCGCGGCGTAGCTGATCAGCATTACAGCCTGGCGTTGTCGCTGACGTGGCAAGATACTGAGCGCACGCTTCTGGATACTGAAATCCAAGCGTTTGTGGAAAATATTTTGCAATCTGTATCAAGCACTTGTGGTGCATTGTTGCGTAGTTAATTAGCTGCGTAGTTGATCGAGAGTCGAACATGAGCGCATTGACCAAGGCCGAGATGGCCGAACGCCTGCACGAGGCTTTGGGTTTGAACAAGCGTGAGGCCAAAGAGCTGGTTGAGCAGTTTTTTGAAGAGATTCGGCAGGCCTTGGTTGATGGCCATCCGGTCAAGCTGTCCGGCTTTGGCAATTTCGAGCTGCGTGACAAGCGTCAGCGCCCGGGCCGCAATCCGAAAACTGGCGAAGAAATTCCAATTACCGCGCGTCGTGTCGTGACTTTCCGTCCTGGCCAGAAGCTCAAGCAACGGGTAGAGGGTCATGACGGACAACCATCTGCCTGATAGCGCATTACCTGATATTCCGGGCAAGCGATACTTCACCATAGGCGAGGTCAGTGAGCTTTGCGCGGTAAAGTCACATGTGCTGCGTTACTGGGAACAGGAGTTTACGCAGCTTAAGCCAGTGAAGCGTCGTGGTAACCGGCGTTACTATCAGCGCCAGGATGTGCTGCTGATTCGTCAAATTCGTGATCTGTTGTATTTGCAGGGTTACACCATACAGGGTGCGCGTCAGCAGCTGCTAGACCCCAAAGCGGTCATCATGCCGGCATTAGGGCGCAAGCTTGATGAACTGCCGGATGCTGGTTGCGACAGCGGTGAAGATGATGTTGTGACACCAGCGTTGACCCCCAGTCTGGGCAGCCAAACACCGGATACTGTCTGGCATCTAGCGGTTGGGGAAATGATTGATGACTTGCAAGAGATTGTTCAGATGTTGAGCCATCCGCACTGATTCAGTCTGGACAATTGCAAGCATTTCAGTATCATGCACGCTCGTGAATATGTCGGGGCATAGCGCAGCTTGGTAGCGCACTTGCCTGGGGGGCAAGGGGTCGCAGGTTCAAATCCTGCTGTCCCGACCACGAATCAAATCGCTAAAACCGTTGCAGCTCTAGGGCTTCAGCGGTTTTTTGCTTTTTGCGGTTCGTGCTTGTGGCACAGATCTAACACACTTTGTTTTTCAGGCGGCCTAGCGAAATCACTATTCCTGTTCTAGAACTAAGGTGTGTCTCATGCCGAGGCAATACGAGTGGCTGTCTTTTCAAGGCAGGCATTCGCAGAATGAACAGGAGTTCGTCATGAAGAAATGGATAGTCTCAAGCGCATTAATTATCAGCTCAAGTTTGGCGGCATTGCCATGCTACGCAGTGCCGCATACGGCAAGTAAAGCATCTGGCATAGGCACAGAGGTTCGTCAGTCTGCGCCGCGCATTAACATCAATACCGCAGATGCAAAAACACTCGATGATGGTCTGCTAGGTGTAGGTCCGGCCAAGGCCGAGGCCATTATTGCTTGGCGTAAGCAAAAAGGGCCATTCAAGTCGATTGCCGATCTGAGTGCAGTCAAAGGCATGGGGCCAGCCTTGATTGAGCGTAATAAAGACCGTTTGAGCCTGCGTTAAAGGCAGTTGCCGTTACGGCATAGGCTTGCTGCCGTAACGGCCTGAGCCACCAAAGTCGACGCTACGTTACTAGAGATATCCCGAGAGACGGATGTCGGATAAGAATGCTGCGTCAATGACTTAGCCGTAAAACGGTAAATGAGCTCATATGACGGAGTTGACAAAATCAAGTCATTGAATATTAAAGAAATATTCGTTTTGATTAAAAAATGAGCAATTTGTGGCGAGGCCCTGATTTTAGGTGTTACAAAGCGGATACACATGAGCTATCAACAGAGTTATCCACAGCTTTTGTGGACAACTAGCGAAGCCCTTGAAGCGTCTGGGATTAGCGTTCAAATGTGAAATAAATAGAGGCAAATGCAGTGCTGATGGCCTGTAAATGACCACGATACTTGTCAAAAGTTAAACGGTAGTTTTTTGGCGACGAGCGGTAAAAGCCTCAGCTACACTCCATGACACAGTGGCCAACGTCTGTGATCCCCAAGCCATACTGCTTAAATACGGAGTGCTGAATTTGTTAAATGCGTTGTGGCTGTTCTTTTTTGCACTGTCAGTAGCCATGACGGCATATCACGGCCTTTGGCTGGGTGACATGGATAGCTTCGGCAGGCTGGTCCAAGCCTGGTTCAATGCTGCCAAGACCAGTGTCGATATCAGTATCGGCCTTATCGGCATCATGACGCTCTGGTTGGGCCTGTTCAAAGTAGCCGAAGAGGCCGGTCTGGTGCGTGTACTGGGGCGCTGGCTGCAGCCGCTATTGAGCCGTTTGATGCCTGAAGTACCAGCGGGGCATCCGGCCTTCGGTGCTGTGACCATGAATCTTTCGGCCAACTTTCTTGGTTTGGATAACGCTGCCACGCCTTTGGGGCTGCAGGCCATGCGTGAGTTGCAAACGTTGAACCCAGAGCCTGAGCGTGCCACCAAAGCGCAATCCTTGTTTCTTGTGCTCAACGCTTCGTCGGTAACGCTTATCCCAGTATCTATCTTTTTGTATCGAGCACAGCAAGGAGCGCCGGATCCTGCCAGCGTGTTCCTGCCGATTTTGATGGCGACATCGGCGTCCACCATGGCTGGTCTGCTTGCCATCTGCCTGATGCATCGCATCAATCTCTGGGACCGCGTGGTACTGGCGTACATGGCTGGTTTTGCCGTGTTCATGGCGGCCATTATTACGTTGCTGACACGCCTGCCGGTTGGACAGATGGGGCCGATGTCGGGCGCTGTTGGTAATGCGTTGCTGGTCGCCATCATTGCCGTATTTCTTTTTACCGGCTGTGGCCGCCGACAGCCTGTCTATGAGCAATTCATTACAGGCGCTAAGGAGGGGTTTCAGACGGCTATCGGGCTGATTCCGTATTTGTTGGCCATGCTGGTTGCGATTGCTGGCCTGCGTGAGAGCGGCGTGATGACGCTGGCACTGGATGGCATTGTCAGCCTGTTGAAGCTGCTCGGATGGCCTACAGAGTTTGTACCGGCACTAACAACGGCCCTGATGAAGCCGCTGTCAGGAACCGGTGCACGCGCCATGATGCTGGAGACCATGCAGACCTATGGTGTGGACAGCTTTCCGGCGTTGGTGGCTGCCATTATTCAGGGCTCGTCTGAAACCACGTTTTATGTAGTGGCGGTGTATTACGGTGTGGTTGGTATCAAGCGTGATCGTGGTGCCTTGGCGGGAGGCTTGATTGCGGATGTTGCCGGGGTAGTAACAGCTATTCTGGCGGCGTATTGGTTTTTTCCGCCAAGCCTGTAAGTGAGTGGCAACGCTGGGCTAGAATCGCGCAAGTTTTCAGGTTCAGCGAAGAGGATGTGTCATGCGTCGCGTGGTTTTCAATCAGAAAGGGGGCGTCGGCAAGTCCAGTATTACGGTGAATCTGGCTGCTATCAGTGCCGCATCCGGTCGTCGTACGCTGATTCTGGATCTCGATCCACAATGCAATGCCAGTCAGTATCTGCTGGGAGAGGCCGCTGTATATGAGCGCGACAAGCCAGAGTTGACGCCTAATATCGGTCAGTTTTTTGCACAGTCACTAAGTTTCAAAAGCAAAGAACGACCTTTGTCGGAGTTCGTGCATCCGACACCATTTGCTAATCTCTTCGTGATTCCGTCCAACCCCGAGTTGCGCGAGATTGAGCATCTGCTGGAGGCCAAGCACAAGATCTATAAACTGTCGGCTGCGTTGCAGGAATTGACGCACAGCTACGACGAGATCTTTATCGATACGCCGCCGGCCTTCAATTTTTATACCTTGTCGGCTTTGATTGCCGCCGAGCGCTGTCTGATCCCGTTTGATTGTGATGCCTTTTCGCGGCGTGCGCTTTATACGCTGATGGAAAATGTGCAGGAGACCTGCAACGACCATAACAAGGCGCTGCGCATCGAGGGCATCATCATCAACCAGTTTCAGCCGCGTGCGTCGCTGCCGGTCAAGCTGGTCAACGAGCTGCGGGCCGAGGGGCTGCCGGTGCTTGATCCGGCATTGTCGTCATCGGTGATCATGCGTGAGTCGCACCAGCTGTGTTTGCCGCTGATACATCACGCACCCAAGCATAAGCTCACTCAGGAGTTTGTGGCGCTGTTCGAGCGTTTAACGATGTTGCCGGCAGAGGTGCCAGCGCCTTGAATTGTGCCAGTGTGTATTCACGCGCTACGGCGTGATCCACGATGGGGCGTGGGTAGCGCGCAAACAGCGGGCTCATGCCTTTGCTGTGCGGCTCGTGCAGCAGCTTCCCCGACAAACCTTGCAGCTCGGGCACGAAGCGCTTAATAAAAATGCCATCGGGGTCAAACTTCGGGCCCTGCAAGCTGGGATTGAAAATACGGAAATAGGGTGCGGCATCGTTGCCGGTTGAAGCTGCCCATTGCCAACCGCCATTGTTTGCCGCCAAATCGCCATCGATCAAATGTTGCATGAAATGGCGCTCGCCCCAGCGCCAGTCAATGAACAGATCCTTGGTCAGAAACATCGCAACGATCATGCGCAAACGATTGTGCATCCAGCCGGTTTCCTTGAGCTGACGCATGGCAGCATCCACGATGGGATAGCCGGTACGGCCATCGCACCAGGCCTGGAACAGTGCTTCATCACGACGCCAACTCAGAGCATCAGTTTCGCGCTTAAAAGCCTGATGCCGGCAAACATGGGGAAAGCCGACCAAAATGTGCTTGTAGAAGTCACGCCAGCATAATTCGCTGATCCAAACATCGATGCCCTTTGCTGAGGCCGCGCCCTGACTCAAGGCTTGCCTGGCCATGACCAAGCACTGGCGTGTGGACAGTACACCAGCCGCCAGATACGGAGAGAGGGTACTGGTGCCATTGATGGCAGGAAAGTCACGCTGCCTGTCGTAGTGACCGACATCCGTTTCGATGAATGCCTGCAAGCGTTCCCAGGCATGCTTTTCGCCTGCTGGCCAAAGGAGCCTGCAAGTCTCCGCATCAACATGATTGGCATTCCCCCCCCAGTGCTCGGGCAAAGGGTCAGACTCGGCCATACGCTGTTTGCGCGCTGCGGGTTGTGTGTGTAGCCGAATCGGCTTTTCGGCAAGCTGTGTGAGCCAGTTACGCTTGAACGGCGTGAAAACGGTATAAAACCGTGCATCGCCAGTCAGTACCTTACCGGGTTCGACAATACACAGGTCTTCATGCCAAGTGCAGGGTATGCCTGATGCTGCCAGTGCGGAGGCGACTGCTTCATCACGCAGGCACTCATGAATTTCGTACTGCCGGTTGGCATGCAAGTGGGTGATGCCATTGCGCTGACACAGGGCGGCAATGGCCATCGGCAGCTGGCTGTAGGTGTTCGCCTGCACAATGAGCAGGGGTATGTTCAGCGCTGCCAGATCTTGCTGTAACAAGGCCAGATGCCGACGTTCGAAGTCAATGCGTACGCCCGCAACATCATGCTGCTGCCACTGGCCAGGGGTAATGCAATACAGCGCAGTAACCGCGGTTTCAGCTTGAGCGCAGGCCGCTGCCAGTGCTGTATTGTCGGCGCAGCGCAAGTCTTGCCGTAGCCAGATCAGTGTGTGAGTCATGAAAAAACTTTATGTTCTCTGCGCCAGTGGTTCACGGCCGACCGTATCGACGGCAAGTCATGAAAAAAGCGAACGGCCTCTACTGTTTTCCGTGTTGAGCGCAGCGATGCACCACCACCCCAGATATCCACAGATAAGGGCAGACGGAAGCGTAGCTCTTCCAGATATTCGATTGCTTTACTGGTTGGATAAGACGCACTGAACGAGATCGCCACAATTTGCATCTTGTGGCGTGTTACTGCCTGGGCTATGTCGCGTACCGGCATTTGCGCGCCATAACAAACGGCATCGACATTATCTAGGCGCAGAATGGCTTCGACCATGAGTATCCCGAGCGTATGTGTTTCTTCCGGGGGTGTGGCGAGCAGAATGCGTGGCGGCATATTGGCCTCACGCAAACTACCAATGGCCTGGCGTACTAGCGATTGCACCTGCTCGGTGAACAGATGCTCCTCGTGAATCTCCAGCAAGCCACGCATCCAGGCATCGCCCACAATAAAATTGGCGTACTGCAGAAAGTCTAGAACGAACCCCTGCAACCCCATCTTGATGATCTGGTGCGACAGATAATCTCGCAGCTGCGACGGGTCGCGTGCTTTTAGGGTAGTCAGGAGTTCTTTTTCGAGCTCGGGCGAGCTATCAAAGCTGGCCTTGCCTTGCGTACTCAGTAAGCGCTCCAGCTCCTCACTGGACAGCAGAATGATCTTGCCAGGACGAAAGCCAAAATCGATCAGACGACGCAACAAGCGCAATTTTGCTACTTGCGGCATGGGGTAAATGCGATCGCCTTGTGTGTCACGTTCGGGCACCGGAAAGCCGTAGCGCCGCTCCCACATGCGTAGCAGCTCCTTGGAAACCCCAGTTTCGCGCTCCACGGCATTGATCGGCAGGCGCACGGCCTCTTCTTCGGGCAGCTCGGTGATCATGTCTGTTACCGCATCGTTCATGGTATTTATCCCTGTGCCCGCTTCTTCAATGCTTTGAGCACAAAGCCGATGACGGGGAGTTTTTCGTAGAGTTCTTCGGAGGCATCCCAGTAATCACGGTGGTACTCGACCATGCCGTCGGCATTGAAGCGCAGATGCGAGCTACCCACGATGCACCATGCCTTGCCGCGCCATTGGAAAAGAAAATGCCAAGTCAGCAGTGCTTGCCCGTTGCTTTCATCACAGACGCGCTCCTGAATGACAAAGCGCGGCTGTTGAAATTGGGCAAACATGTCACTGAAAATGTGTTCAATGCGGCGAATGTCGCGGACTTCATTGAAGGGGTCCTTGAAGTAGGCCGTGTGGGTGTAAAGCTGATCGATTGTGCTCAGTGACTCCGGACTGAGCGTCTCGAACCAGTCGGCAAGACGCTGTAGTGCAGGGCGTGTTTCAAGGTTGATGGCGGGTCTCATGGCAGGTCTCAGGATTGACTGGCGATACGCGCCAGTATGGCCAGGCGCAAGCGATCGGGCAGGCGACGTAGCAAGCGCAAAACGCGCGTGAAGCGTTTGGGGAAATGCAGCTCGTAATCACCGCGCTCTAGGCCGCGGATAATTTCCAGTGCGGCAGCTTCTGGTGTCATCAATGCCGGCATGTCGAAATCGTTTTGTGCTGTGAGTGGGGTGGCGACAAAGCCGGGATTGATGATGCAAACATCAAGACCTTTCGGCTTCACATCCAGATACAAGGATTCGGCAAAGTTGATCAGGGCGGCCTTGGTCGGGCCATAAACAAGTGACTTGGGCAGGCCCAGATAGCCGGCGACGCTGGCAACCAGCGCGATGCCGCCATTACCGGCAGCCAGCATGTCTGGCAGTACCGTGGCAACACCGCGTAAGGTGCCGGTGAGATTGACATTGATCAGTTGTGCTGCGCGATCTCGCTCCAGCTCCCAGGCGCGTACTGGGGTGTAGTCGGCCGCACAAAAGACAACCCAGTCAATGCCTCCCCAGGCTCGCTTGATGTCGGCCCAGGCGCAATCCCAGTCGACGTTTTCGGTCATGTCCAGTGGCAATGCCAAGGTGCGTTCCCCGTGACGCTCGGCAAAGGTTTGCAACGCAGCTGCGCGTCGCGCACTAACAGCCACGCGTGCGCCGTGGGCGGCTAATGCTTCAGCCAAAGCCAAGCCAATACCGGAGCTTGCTCCGACGACCCAGATCCGGCTTGCGCGCCAATCTCTCACGGGCGTATTCAGGCTCATGGCATATCCTTGCGAAAAAATAGCGTTATATCGGCTAAGTGAATGCCGAACTTGCTCATTTCTGCACGATTGATCAGCGTGGCCTCATCGTGCAGAAACATCCAGTCATTGAATGTTACGTCGTACGTTTTATCGTCTACCGGAAGGCGCAGGGTGTAACGCCATTGCAAGGCATTGCCCTGCGTCACGCCATCGGCCTGGCCGACAACATCGTCGGCGCGACCTTCGTATCGGCCCTGTTCGAGATCGGTCAATCGCCAGATGCGCTGCTGTTTGCTGCCATCGGCATAAACAAAGTCTTCGGTGAGCACACCGTGAGGCCCGTTCCAGACACCGACAAGGGTGACCTTGAAGCGCTTGATCACTTTACCGCTGCGATCTTGCACTTGCCCCCACGCATGCACAGTGCCATTGAAGTAATCGCGTAACGACAAACTAGGCTGAGTGCCGGCATAGTCATCGATGTGTGCTGTGCTGCAGGCACTCAGGCCAAGCGTCATTGTGCCGCCTAAAAGTACAGCCTGCAGGGTAGAGCGCAGGTTATGTCGCATGATTCATGTGCTCTGAGTGAGTGTTACTTTGCCGCGCGCTGCATGACAACCTGACAAACCCCGGTACGATCGGAGTCGAAGCCGGCTTCGCAGTAGGTGTAGTAAAACCGCCAGATACGCAAGAAAGCTTCATCAAAGCCTTGTTGGCGAATAACAGGCAGCTGTGTTTCAAAATCGGCACGCCAGCGTCGTAGGGTTTCTGCGTAGTCACGGCCGAACTCGAAGTTGTCGATGATCTTCAACTCAGCTTGCGTGGCTTGGCGCGCCAGAACTTCTGGAGACAGCAACATGCCACCCGGAAAGATGAACTGCTGAATGAAGTCGGTATTGACGCGATAGTCCTGAAAACGCGCATTGGCGATGGTTATGGCCTGAATGCCGGCGCGTCCGCCGGGCTTGAGCACGTCGTGGATCTTACTGAAGTAAGATGGCCAGTAGCTCTCGCCAACCGCTTCGATCATTTCGATGGAAGCTACGGCGTCAAATTTTCCCGAAACATCGCGGTAGTCCTGAAAACGGAACGTACACAAGGCTTCTGCCGGTGTGCCTTTGACGCGCTTGCGGGCCCAGACCAATTGTTCTTTCGACAGCGAAATGCCCGTAACGCGTACACCGCGCGTCAATGCCGCATGCTCTGCAAAGCCACCCCAGCCACAGCCTATTTCAAGAATGTGATCGCCGGTCTTTACATTAAGCTGGTTGAGCAAACGTTCGTATTTGGCGGTTTGTGCATCGGCCAGTGTCGTTTCGGGGCTGGCAAAAATAGCCGACGAATAAGTCATCGTGCGATCCAGCCAGAGCTTATAGAAATCATTGCCGATGTCGTAATGGGCGTGGATGTTCTTTTTGCTGCCTTTGCGGGTATTACGGTTGGACACGAAGTGCTTGAATTTGTAGAAGAGCTTGCCCCAGAAGCTGCCGTAGAACGCCTGAGTGAGGGCATCTTCGTTTTCCATCGCCATGAGCAGTAGTGCCGGAATATCTGGAATTTCGATGAGCTTGTCGCGATAGGCCTCTGCTAGTCCGATATCGCCAGAGCGAAGAATGAGGTTGCAAGCAGCCCAGTCGTTGATTTCCAAGAAGGCAGTGTGGCCGGCTTGTTTGCCGCCATAGACCTGATGCCCGCCACCGGGAAACGTGACGGTCAGGGTGCCCATTTCAAGGCGGTTAAACAGCTTCAGCAGCAATTTGGCCATTGCCGGCGCTCGCGTCAGTTCAATCGCGGTACTTTCAGACATGCTCATCGGGAAATCTCCATAACAGGGGGTACGGGCTTGCGGTGAAATGTCACCCCTTGCCGCCAAAGCTTGAGGGCTTGCCAGTGAATGCGCAGGACAACCATGAGAGTTGCCCAGCCCAGTTGAATAAAGGTTTTCAGCAGGTTCTTATCTGTCAGCGCCAGAGCCGTGCCGGAGACATGTGTCTTCAGTGCGAGTTCGCCGTCCTGCCAGTAATCGATTTGTACGCGACGGAAATCGCCATGCCGGGCGAACTGGAACTGGTAATGACCGTTAACGGGGTAAAACGGCGAGACATGAAAGACTTTCTCGCTGTGCAGCTCGGTATCTGCCGTGATCACGCCGTGATCGACTGCTGTTAACAGGTAGCAGTGACGTTCGCCAAAGGTGTTGCGGACCTCGCAGAGCACAGCGCGCAGCTGCTGCTGGCGGTCGTGGCAATACCAGAAACTGACCGGATTGAAGACAAAACCGAGAATACGGGGCAGGGTCTGCAGCCAGATATCGCCGTCGGCTGCGGTGATGCCATGGAGGTTCAAAATAGCGCGAATCCAGGCTTCAGGGTCTGCGCCGTCCCCATGATCGGCATCGTGATAGCCAAAGAGGCTCCAGCAGTTGTAGCCGAAAAGCGTGCTCGCCAGCTCGCGCCGCTGATGCAGAGGAAAGCAGATAAACAGGCTGTCGTAGGCAAAGGCATTAGTTTTCGCACCCAGCCGGGCGTGACCTACCTTGCCACGATAGAGCCAGGGTTTGATCATGCCGCTACTCCGGCCGTGCTCGCTTCCGGTGCGCTTTCCCATGGAGCCGTTGTGCCCAGCAAGCGCGCCACCGCCATGCCCGCTTTCAGACCATCTTCATGAAAGCCGTAACCGGTCCAGGCCCCACAGAAATAAACACGGTCTAGGCCTTGGATGCTGGGAAGAGTCTGTTGCGCAGCGTAGGCTGCGGTATCGAGCAAGGGGTGTGCGTATTCGATGACACGAATGGTTTTGTCGGCGCGCGGCGGTACCGGCGGGTTCAGCGTAACCATTACGTCCTGCGCGAAAGGCAGCGGTTGCAGCAGATTGAGCCAATAACTAACGGCGACTGGGAACTTGCCGTTTTGTACGGCACCGCTGTAGTAGTTCCACGATGACCAAGCAGCACGGCGTGCCGGCATCAGTTCGGCATCGGTGTGCAGGTAGGCGGTATTGGGCTGATAGCGCACGGCTGCGAGAACATCGCGTTCGGCTGGGCGAGCATCTTGCAGGATGGCCAGTGCCTGATCGCTGTGCGTCGCTAGAATGACTTGGTCGTAGCTTTCGCTGCCCACATCGGTACGCACCAGAACACCTTGCTCCGTGCGTACCACGGAGCGTACGGCTGTATTCAAGCGAACATCGCCAATGGCGGAGACCAGCCGTTTCACGTACTCGCGAGAGCCACCCCGGATAGTTTTCCACTGAGGTCGATCATTGACCTGCAACAAGCCATGATTGAGGCAGAATTGGATAAACGTTTCGGCCGGAAAGTCTGCCATTTCATCCATCGGGCTGGACCAGATGGCTGCGCCCATGGGCAGCAGATACCAGTCGCGAAATTCCGCGCTGTAGCCTTCGCGGGCAATCAGTTCGCCCAGCGTCAGGCGGCTGCCACGCAACTCGCTCAGCAGGGCTCGCGAACGCTTGTTGAAATGCAGAATGTCGCGAATCATGCGCCAGAAGCCGGGTCGGATCAGATTGCGCTTCTGTACGAACAGTGTGCGCAAATTGGCTCCGGCCCACTCCAGATTCAAATGCGGCAGTTTCACGCTGAACGACATGTCGCTGGCGGGGGTGTCTAGCTGCAGCAACTTGAATAGGGCGATGAGGTTGGGGTAGGTACGGTCGTTGTGTACCAGAAAGCCGGTATCGACAGGCGCTGTCAGGCCATCCAAAGTGACATCCACCGTGTTGCTATGGCCGCCAGCATAGTCAGCGGCTTCATAGACGGTGACCTGATGCGACTTCGACAATAGCCAGGCCGCACTCAGGCCAGCAATTCCGGATCCCACAACAGCAATTTTCATTCGACCTGTCCTTTGACAATAAAATTTATGTGCAGGACAAACGCATTGAAAAGACTGCGCTTGTCCGCTCGCTGTAGAGCTGAGCACGCGTGATAGACTGGCCAAACGAACTTTTGTTACAGAACAGATTCGACTTTTTCGTTATTTAGTGAGGAATTTGCAGAATGTCCGCCGCACTGCAGCTCTCTGGCGTTACCAAAACCTACAAATCTGGCGTGTCTGCGCTAAAAGGCATTGATCTCACGGTCGCACCGGGAGACTTTTTTGCCTTGCTCGGCCCCAACGGTGCCGGCAAGTCAACTTCCATTGGCATCGTTAGCTCGCTGGTGAAAAAGACGGCCGGGCAGGTCAGCATTTTCGGCTATGACCTAGATCGCGATACCGAGGCGGCCAAGCGTCAGCTCGGCGTGGTGCCGCAGGAGTTCAACTTCGGCCAGTTTGAGAAGGTCATCGACATTCTGGCTACGCAGGCTGGCTACTACGGCGTGCCAGTGAAGAAGGCTTATGACCAGGCTGAGAAATATCTGCATCAGCTCGGTTTATGGGACAAGCATGATCAGCAAGCGCGCATGCTGTCGGGTGGCATGAAGCGACGCCTGATGATTGCTCGCGCGCTGGTTCACGAGCCGCGTCTGCTCATTCTCGACGAGCCGACGGCCGGGGTGGATATTGAGCTGCGCCGCTCCATGTGGGACTACCTGAGCAAGCTCAATGCACAAGGCACCACGATTATCCTCACCACGCATTATCTGGAGGAGGCCGAGTCGCTGTGTCGCAATATCGCCATTCTGGATAAAGGTCAGGTCGTGGAAAACACCGACATGCGCTCCCTGCTGGCCAAGCTGCAGCAGGAAACCTTCGTGCTCGATTGCGCTGGCGACATGGCTACGCCGCCGATTATCGGTGGCTACACCTTGCGCATGGACAAGCCGGGTGTGCTGGAGGTGGATATTCAGCGTGGGCAATCGCTCAATTCCGTCTTTGAAGCGCTGAGCAATGCCGGCGTGCAAGTCACCAGCATGCGCAACAAGAGCAATCGTCTGGAGGAGCTGTTTGTGCGACTGGTCGAGAAAAATCTGTCGGGAGCTGCAGCATGAGCTTGTTTTCAGCACCGAACCGGATTGCGCTGCAAACTATTGTGCGCAAGGAAATTCGCCGCTTTACCCGTATCTGGGTGCAGACCCTGCTACCGCCGGCTATCACCATGACGCTGTATTTTGTCATTTTCGGCAATCTGGTCGGGCGCAATATTGGCAGCATGGGCGGTCATAGCTACATGCAGTTCATCGTGCCCGGCTTGATCATGATGAGTGTGATTACCAACTCCTATGCCAATGTGGTGTCGAGCTTTTTCGGCGCCAAATTCCAGCGCAGCATCGAGGAATTGCTGGTGTCGCCGGTACCACCGGCCATTATTCTCATCGGCTTTGTGCTCGGCGGCGTGGCCCGTGGTTTGGCGGTCGGGCTGATCGTCACATTGCTGTCGCTGTTTTTTACCGATCTGGCGTTGCATCATGCCTTTGTCATGATCTACAGCGTATTCATGACCGCCGTGCTTTTTTCGCTCGGCGGTTTCATTAATGCTGTCTATGCCAAAACCTTCGATGATGTCTCGATTGTGCCGACCTTCGTGCTCACGCCGCTGACCTACCTCGGTGGCGTGTTCTATTCGATGAGCCTGCTCTCGCCATTCTGGCAAACGGTGTCGTACTTGAACCCCATCGTCTACATGGTCAATGCCTTCCGCTACGGCGTGCTTGGTCATAGCGATGTGTCGATTGTGGCATCGCTAACGTTCATTACCGTGCTGGTGGCGGTGCTCTATGGCGTGGCTCTGCGCTTGTTGCAGCGGGGCACGGGCATGCGTGAGTAAGTGGTCATGGATCTGCACACACTCACCCAGCTTGGCCAAGCAACGGACTATCCGGATACTTACGATGCCGAGCTGCTCCAACCCATTCCCCGGGATCTGACGCGCGCCACTTTGGGCCTAGATGCCGATGCACTGCCGTTTCATGGCGTCGATGTTTGGACGCATTACGAAGTCTCCTGGCTCAACAGTCAGGGCAAGCCGATGGTCGCCATTGGTGAGATCAGTGTGCCGGCAAGCTCGGTCAACTTGATCGAGTCCAAGTCGCTCAAGCTGTATTTCAATAGTCTGAACTTTGCGATTTTTGCTAGCCCGGCGGATTTTGTTGCGCAAGTTCAGGCGGACTTATCGGTTGCTGCGGGGGCAGAGGTCACATTGGTGTTGTTGCCGGCGCACGAGCCTTTGGTATTGGCAGAATTTCCGGGGCAGTGTCTTGATGACTTGTCTATTCAGACCAGCAGTTATCTTCCCGATCCAGCGCTATTGAAAGTGGACCGTGACACGGTGGTCAATGAGGTCTGGCACTCGCATTTGCTGCGTACCAACTGTCCGGTGACGGATCAACCGGACTGGGGCAGTGTGTTGATTCACTATCAGGGGCCGCGTATCGAGCCGGAAAGTTTGCTGGCATATCTGGTGTCATTCCGCCGGCATTCCGACTTTCATGAGCAATGCGTTGAGCGTATTTTCTGTGACTTACAGCAGTATGCCGGTGCGGAGCTTTTGTCGGTATATGCCCGTTATACGCGTCGCGGCGGGCTCGATATTAATCCGTTCCGATCCAACTTTGAGCAGCTGACCACACGCTGGCGAACCGCAAGACAGTAAGGCTTGCCAAACGCCAAGAGCGTCGCCAAGATGCGAGCTTGTCTCTCCCATTGATGTCACCAGGATTTGCCATGAGTGCTTATTTTTTCTCGTTTCCGCTGGATGCCAACCTGCAACAAACGCTGGATGACCTGATCACAAACAATGCCAAAGGGCAGTATGCCGATCCCTCGGTGACGGTTACGCTGGCCACCGGCACGACGGATGGCGTGATCAAGGCTCTGGCGCTGGATGTCATCGACATTCTCAAGAGCAACGGCGAGGGGGCAGGTATTCTTGGCATGCTGGCCAGCCTGATGAAGAGCACCATGCACACCCTTATCAAGCAGATCATGGGTAAAGTCAGCAACAGTGAACAAGACAAACTGGCAGGCTATCTGGGTCGCCGCCGTGTTTCCGTGAATGGCGTGACTCGTTTTGGTTTTGGCATGCCAGATGCCATTGGCGCTCGTTTTGAGGGTGTACTGGCGCGCATCGCTGCCGGCGACATGGCCAACAGTCGCGAAGATTTAACGGCAGCCATGTATGACTTTATTGAGATTGCTACAGTCAATTTCTACGATGAGTTCACCAGCTCGCTTGAGCTCGGTTTCGTCAAGCAGAAGATGGTCAGCATCGGCCGTGGAGCCATTGTTAAAGGCAGCCATAGCGCCGTTGGCAAGCTCTTCGTTGGCATGAGCGACGACGACTTCAAGCGTGTTTGCGCTCATTACTCGTCGATGTTTGTAAAGGCCTGAGGGGACGCGCCTTGAGCAAGATATTTGCCTTTGCAGCATCCGATGCGCTGCAGCAAGATTTTCAGGCCGTCATTGCTGCGTATGCGGACGGCAATATCCCGAAAGCGCCGCAGTCTGAGCGCATCGTTCAGCTGGCCCAGCGGTATGCCGATGAAATCGTTGATGCGCTGCTGTTGAATTTGCTCACCGGCGCAGAGGTCGATAGTGCTGCGCCGAAGGCATTGGAAACAGTGGCCGGTCTGATTAAAAGCACGGTGCATACACTCATCAGACAAGTATTGAGCAAGCTCGACAACAAGGCGTTGCAGCCGGTGGCTGACTACGTTGGCACGCGCAGAACCATCCTGAAAGATGGTGCGGGTGATTCTGTTGTTGAGCGTGATTACATCAGCTTTGACCTGAGTGATGCCGACTTTGCGCGATTTGATGCTGTTTGGTCAGCCAATGCTGCTGGTCAGATCGACAAAGCTGCGCTTAACGACACGATGCAGCGCTTCGCCACCTTGGCCATTACGGCCTTTTACGAAGATTCCGCAAAGGCACTCAAGCTCGGCTTTTTGGCTCGCAACTTGTTTAATGTGGGTCACAGTGCCATCAGCAAGGGCTCCCAGGTCGCCATCAATCGCCTCATTCCTGCCTTGCGTGACAAGGAAGCTCGGAATTTTGCCGCCTACTTCCGCGGCATGCTGCGTGAGACCTGAGCGAAGTTGCCCAGCGTTAGCTTGAGCAGCTAATGCTCAAGCAGCGCCCCCAGGCGGGAGCTTCACCGGCATAGCCAGCCCACTCTGGGCGTTCGAGAAACGGACTTTGCAGAACCGCTAAAAGTGCTTCCAGTGGCTCTGCATTGCCTGCCTCTGCGGCCTTGATGGCGATTTCTGCTAGATAATTGCGCAGCACATAAGCCGGTACAGCCCTGAGTATGCTTTGCTGGCGAGTCGGCTCATCCGTTGCCTCACGCAGCAAGCGTGTCTGATAGCGCAGTAACCATGCTCGTGCCGTTTCGGCATGAATACCCCAGTCGGCATCCACCGTATTCAGCTGCTCGACAACGCTGCGCTGGCCGAGGTTACGGCTACGAATCGGGTAATCGGCATTCGCGGCACGCAATAGATCCAACCAGGCCTGCACCAGTAATTTGTCGTTCAGCTCGGTTTGCTGCAAACCTAGGCGATGCCGCATGCGGGTGTCGTAATGTGCCGTCAGCGTTGGCTCATAGGTCTCTAGTGCGGCACGCAAATCGGCCACACTCACCAGCGGCGTGAACGCCTGCGCCAGCGCATTGAGATTCCAGAACCCCACCGATGGCTGTAAGTACCAGGCATAGCGGCCATTGTGATCGGAGTGGTTGCAGATCAAGGACGGATCGTAGCTTTCCATGAAGGCATAGGGGCCGAAGTCCAGCGTCTGCCCGCTGATAGAGAAGTTGTCGGTGTTCATCACGCCATGAGCAAAGCCCACGGCTTGCCAGTCGGCCATGAGCGTTGCCGTGCGTTGCACGATCTGCCCGAACAAGGCTGAAAATGGTTTTTCAGCCTGCGCGCAATCCGGGTAATGACGGGCAATTACATGATCGGCCAGTACAGGCAGAAGATCATGCTGCTGGCTGTGGCAGAGCCACTCGAAGTGGCCGAAGCGAATGTGTGAGTCGGCAATGCGTAACAGTGTCGCGCCAGTTTCGCGACGCTCACGCTGCACTGGCTCGTCCGAGCTAACAAGGGCCAGTGCGCGTGTGGTCGGCACACCTAGCGCATGCAGTGCTTCACCGGCTAGGTATTCGCGGATGCTTGAACGCAGTACCGCACGACCATCGCCCATGCGCGAAAACGGCGTTGGCCCGCTGCCTTTCAGATGCAAATCCTGCCGGCGACCATGGCGGTCAATGATTTCACCCAGCAACACTCCGCGACCATCACCCAAATCTGGATTCCAGCCACCAAACTGATGCCCGGCATACTTCATGGCAATTGGCTCGGCGCCTGGCCACACCGCGTGGCCCGACAAGCCAGCCAATGCTTCGGCAGAGTGTATCCATGCCGAGTCAATGTTTAGCTCATGAAGCAGCGAAGCGTTTACTGAAAGCAGGCGGGGATTGCGTAGCGGGGAGGGCAGTTGCCGACGCCAGAAGGCGGTCGGCAACTGAATAAAGCGATTATCAAACGCGATCACGCTGCGCTGGGTACCTGTGCGGTAAGCAGGCGCAGACGCTTGCGCTGCATCTTCAGGCGATACTCGATTTCCTGGAAGCGGGTACGGAAGCTGGCTTCTTCCCACTTTTGCAGCAGCTCCTGCTTCTTCTCGGCAAACCAGGTTTCGCGCAGCGTGCTCCAGTCATTCAGTACCACATTGAAGTGCTCGTATTCCTGTGCCAGCTTGGCTTTCCACGCATCCAGTTGGGCATGGCCGCTGGCCTGCAGCGACAGCTTCTGCTCGGCATACTTGAACTGCATGGTGAGCTTGGCTTTTTCAATGGCGAATTCTGGGCAACGCTTGAGGTTGCGCGTCAGGCCGACCCACGACAAGGCAAAGATCATCCACTTGGTGGGGTCGAACTGATACCACTGAATACCGTTGCGGTAGTCGTATTGAAAAATGTGGTGATAGTTGTGATAGCCCTCGCCGTAAGTCAGCAAAGCCAGTACCGGGTTGTCGCGCGCGGTGTTTTCATCGGTATACGGGCGCGTGCCCCACATGTGAGCCAGCGAATTGATAAAGAACGTCGTGTGATGGCTCCAGACCAAACGCAGCAAGCCGCCCAACAGCAGTACACCCAAGAGGTCGCCGGTCAGATAGCCGATCAGTGCCGGAATACCAAAGTTGGTGAGTAGCACCAGCTTCAGGTAATGGTTGTGCTGGAACATGACGATCTTGTCGTTGAGCAGGTCGGGCGCATTGCGGAAATCATCGCGACCGGACTCGTACTGACGCAGCATCCAGCCGATGTGCGAGAACCAGAAACCGCGCTTGGCGGAGTAGGGGTCATGGTCTACATCATCGATATGGCGGTGATGCGTGCGGTGGCCCGAGGCCCAGACCAGGATGCTGTTCTGGATCGCCATGGTGCCGAAAATCATGTAGATCAGTCGCAGCGACCAATGCGCTTCATAGGTGCGATGGGCCCAGAGGCGGTGATAGCCGCCGGTGATGGCCATGCCGTTGGCGCCGGCGAGCAGCACAAAGCTTAGCCAGGCTGCCGTGGAAAATTCGTGAGTCAGCGCGTACCACGGCAATAGAATCATCGCGATAAGCGGGGTGGACAACAAAACAATCGCGCCGGGCCAATTAATGGGAGGCTTTGCGGTTGCGTCGGTCATAGATACTCTCGTTTGAGTGAATGAGTGTTCACAAAATCAATTATAACGGAACTGGATGGCTGTAGTATATCAATTAATGCACAACTGTACATTATGTTGCTCCAACACTCCGGCGATCCTGCCTCGTCATCATGAACGCAACATGTCAGCATCGCTTTGCCTGCATGGAGATAGTGCCCAGTAGCATCGCCAGCGCCGGCAGATGTGTGCCGATCACGGGTTTACCTGAGGTTAGCAGCGACACTGAGATGTCACGCTCAGGATCGGCCCAGCAGAAAATGTTGGAGAAGCCGAGGTGGCCGAACGCCTTCCCGGTCATGGGGCCATAGAGACCGACCGGATTCGCACCCAGCATCATGCCGTGGCTGTAGCGCAGCGGCGCCAGTAAGGTGCCATCGAATTGCGGTTTGCCGGCCTCCAGTGTGGCGCGTTTAACCGTCAATGGGTCGAAGATCCGCACGCCGTCCAGTTCGCCGCCGCGCATCAGCATCTCGAAGAATCGGCAGGCTTCATCGGCGGTGGCAAAGATGTTGCCGGCGGGGCAGATGATGTCCATAAAGCGCGGGTCGTTGCTCAGATTGACGACTGTATCGAGATTGCCGCCCAAGGCGTGCTGCAGGAACCAGTCGACGGCCAGTACAGGCTTCAGGCCAGTGGCATAGCCAACAGCTTCGCTGCCGCGATACTCCGGGGCCAGTCCGTAGTTGAAGTGCTTCATGCCCAATGGTGTTGTGACCAGCTGCTGCAAGTACTGGCGCGCATCCATGCCGGTAATCTGGTGAATCAGTTCGCCAAGAATGTAGCCGCCAGTGACTGCGTGGTATGCCGCCCGGTGACCGGAGCGCGACATGGGCTTGGCTTGAAAGAGAATGTCGACTACTGCTTGGGTATCGAACAGTAGATTGGTATCGAAGTCACCCTGAATGGTCGGAATGCCCGAGCGGTGTGATAGCACATGCGCCGTGGTGATGTGCTGCTTGCCGTTGACGCCGAACGCGGGCAGATAATGCGCAACAGGGGCCAGCAAGTCGATTTTGTGATCTTCGGCCAGCTTGTGAATCAGCATCGCTGTGACCACCTTCGAGGCCGAAAACAGGCACATCGGTGTGTCCGGATGTGCTAGCTCTTTTAGTGTATTCGGCGAGTCGTCTGGGCCGTTGCCTTGGCGATGACCCAGTGAGCGATTCAGAATAATTTTGCCGCCCTTGCGTAAACAGAAGGTCACGGCGGGTGAGATGCCAGTGCGATAAAAATTCTCGACACTCGCCCAGATCAGGTCACGCTGATGAGCCGTCATGCCGACATCCTGCGGATCAGCCTCCTGACCCTGAATGGACTGTGTCAGTGCCGAGAGATCCTTGGGAACAGCAATGGTATTGGTAGAAAATAACTTCACGGGATTACTCGCAGCTGATGATCAGGAAGCATCTTTGTGGTTGGTGTTCTTATGGGTGCTGTCGCGACTGTCTTGATAAGCCTTGATAAACGGCATCAGCCGGCTCATCCAGTTCGGGCCGGCAAACATGGCATCAATCCGTTTCACCGTGGGCGTTATTTGCGACAGCGTTCGTACATCTTCGGACATGCGAAAAACGACCAGCAGGAACTCGGTGGTTGCACGACACGCAGAGGCCCAGACCAACGCGGCGACCGGGAAGGCAAGCAGGTAGATCAGGCCGCGTTGGGTGCTGTGCGCAAACGCATCAAAAATGAGCTGAACAATAACACCCAGTCCGCCGATGACTAGTACCACATAAAGCAGAGGCAAGAGCTGCACGGTCAGGTAGCGGTTGAATTTGAGGTCGAACAGGATACGCAGGTAATCAACAAAGAGCTGTGCAATATTGCGCTTGGGCGGAAGGCTGCCGGGTTTCTGCTTCAGGGTGATTTGCGGTACACGGGTATTTTTCGACATGTTTCCTGGCGACTCCTGGTGCGGCGTATGTGAGCTGCCGACACGGCGACTTTCACGATCGGGGTGACCGGCTGGAAGCCGGCGCTGTGGGTGTCGCGGATGGCGATGGGACATGGGGTGCTCATGAAAATGTGTGGCAAGAAAAAGGCTTACCAACGTGCAAACTGGTCTTCGACAAAGCCGGTCAGACCTTGCACGGTATAGCATGTACCATCAATTTCCACACGCCCCTGGAAGCGCCCGAAAATCTGCCTGAAGTGGCTCTTCAACAAGGGCAGTTTGAGCAACTCCTTATGCAACCCTAAGGGCGAGAACGTGAGCTGAACGCGACCATCGAGCGTACTGACTTGCCAGGGTTTAAGGACATCCTGAACATCGAATGCGAAAATGGCTGATGCCAGCGAGATGCACTTGCCATCCAACCACAGGCAATTTTCGCTGTAGGTAGTTTCATTGACCCCAGTCGAAATATTCAGGCCCAGCGTGTGGCTCTGGCCATTGCTGTCATGCACGATGCCAGACAGACAAGCCCAGTTCCACCAGGTTTCACGACGCATGAAGCCGCAGGAAAAGTCGTGATGGCCCATGGCGCCGAGCTCGGCCAAATCATGACGCTGCCCACGCCAGACCAATTCGCCTTCCAGTGCCAGCCCGGCGGTTTTATTGGCATAGACCCAGCCGTGGTAACCCGCGCGAGTGCACAGCGACATGGGCTCGAAGCCGGCTTCAGGCATACGCGCTGTTAGCCGTAGCTCATCGCCAATGCGCAAATGTAGGCTTTTGCAGCGTGGATCGGCTTCGTACGCCTGTTCTACGGTCACATCGCCGGCTTGGAATCGGCTAATGCCGGAGACCGGGCTGGGCGATAACGACATGCCCAAATGCCCCGGGCGCTTGATGCTGCGGCTGAACAACTTGCCGCTGTCGGCATCGAAAAGATAGGCAAAGACGGTATTGCAATAGCCCAGATCAACCAGCGCACAACCGAAGATAAAGCGCTCGCTCATGCCTCCGAAGTAATGGAACTGCTTGTACTGCAAGGCTTTTGCTAGCGCTGAGCGAGGCTGACCGAAGGCATCGCAGGTGCGATCAGCGCGGCCGTCGGCATTCTCCAGACTATCGGCAAAAAAGCCATATTGCGGCAGGCCGTCACGCAGAAGCTGGCTCGCCGAGAGTTTCATGCGTTGCCACTCAGCAATTGCACGAATTCGGCAGATTGTGGGTGTTCGCGGAGAATGTCGAGCAGGCTTCGACCTTCGCGGTTTTGTGCATGAACATCACGCCCGGCGGCTTCGAAAACGCTTAGCAGGCGTTGAAAATCGTAGGCACGCATATGCTTGTAGGCGGTCATCAGAACATGAAAGTCGGCGTTCTCGCCGGCAGGTGGCAGGCGCTCAAGGTAGGAGGCGATACGCGCATCATTCCACTCTTCGCCAAAGTGAGCCGGTTGAGACAGGGCCATAGCAATACCTTTTATTAAATATCAGGGGTTTAGAATTTCTTTCAGCTTATTGTCCTTGTCTTGCCACAAGCTGCCAATCCATAACTGGAAGCTATCGCGAAATTTCGCATCGTCCTCGTAGCGGCCCTGACAGAACTCGGCCGGAATTGGCCGCACCTGAATATCAATGACTATGTGGCGAACTCGGCCACAGCAAAGGTCCCAGAAGCTGGGTATGCCTTGCGGATAGGCAATGGTCAGGTCGAGAAGACACTCCATTTTTGAGCCCAATGCACTCAGCACAAACGCAGCACCTGCCGATTTCGGCTTGAGCAAATGTACATAGGGCGACCGTGTTTGCTCATGCTTGCTCGGCGTGATGCGCGTACCTTCCAGGAAATTCAGTACGCTGACCGGATAGTGCTGATATTTCTCGCAGGCCTTGCGTGTGGTTTCCAGATCCTTGCCGCGCAGGTGAGGGTGCTTCAGCAGATATTCGCGGCTGTAGCGCTTCATGAATGGATAATCCAGCGCATACACCGCGAGGCCGACTATCGGCACATAGAAAAGTTCTTGCTTGAGAAAGTATTTCAGAGGCGGGATGCGACGATTGAGAATATGAAACGATGCCAGAATATCGACCCATGTCTGGTGATTGGCGATGACAAAGTACCACGTGTCCAGGCGCAGTTCCGCTTGCCCGCGCACATCCCAGTGAATGGGCGGCAGCAGACGGAACAACGCGGCATTCATGGAAGTCCAGTTTTCCTGGCAGGCAGACATGATGCGACGCGTTTGCGGTGCCAGCGCAGGCACGAAACGGGACATCAGCTTTAATGGACTAGCCAGCAAGATCAGGAGGGCAGAAAACACAATAACTGCAATCAGCAGCGTGCCCACAATAAGGCCCAGCAGTGGCGCAGGTAGAAAAGCCAGCATCTGCGAATATCCTTGAGAAGTTTTTCACACTCCCAGAAGTATGGTGGCAGAGCACGTGGCTCGCAATCCTTGCTGATCAGGTTCACATGAGCAAAGCCATGATGCTTGCCGTCAGGCGCTTTGAGCCATTAGGTCATTGGCGCAAACACACGGAACTCGCTAATCTCGCGACCCATTAGTCACACACTTTTGGAGTTGTCATGCCCGGTCCATTGCAAGGTTTGAAGGTTCTCGATTTTTCCGGTCTGCTGCCTGGCCCATTTGCCAGTCTGATACTGGCTGACCTCGGTGCCGATGTGTTGCGCGTCGAGGCGCCATCGCGACCGGACATGGTCCGCCTTATGCCTCCTTATGCCACAGATGGTACGTCGGCTGCTCATGGCTATCTGAATCGTTCCAAACGTTCGATTGCTATCGACCTGAAGAAGCCGGAAGGTTTGGACATCGTCAAGCAGTTGATTGCCGAATATGACATTGTTATTGAGCAATTCCGACCGGGCGTGATGGATCGCCTCGGCGCAGGTTATGAGGCACTCAAAGCCATCAACCCGAAAGTCATTTACTGCTCGATTACCGGCTATGGTCAGACCGGTCCCTACAAGGATCGCGCCGGTCATGACATGAACTATCTCGCCATTGCGGGTGTGATTGGCTACAACGGCCGCCAAGCCTCTGGTCCGGCACCAATGGCCGTTCAGGTGGCCGATATTGCCGGTGGTTCCTGCCATGCCGTGATTGGTCTGCTGGCTGCCGTGATTCATCGCCAAGGTACGGGGGAGGGGCAACACATCGATATTTCCATGACCGATGCGGCGTTCAGCCTGCATGCACTGACGGCGCCAGGCGCGCTCATGGGTGGCGAACAGCCGACACTGGAGACGACTCAGCTCAATGGCGGCAGCTTTTACGATTGCTATGAGACAGCGGATGGCCGTTATCTGTCCGTGGGCGGGCTTGAGCCTCAGTTCTTCATGCAGTTCTGTGCTGCCATTGGCCGTCCCGAGCTGGCACCAGAAGGTTTGGTGATGGTGCCGGAGCGAGTTGCCGCGTTGAAGCAGGAAATTCGTCTGGCGCTGAAAACCAAAACCTACGCCGAGTGGTCTGCGATTTTTGCGGCGATGGACTCTTGCACTGAGCCGGTTCTGAGCTTCAGCGAAGCCTGTGAGCATCCGCACATTCAAGCACGTGGTATGTTAGTTGATGTACCGCAGCTTGACGGGGGCCAACAGCGCCAACTGGCATCGCCATTCAAGTTCTCGGCTACGCCACCTAGCTATCAATATGCTGGCGTAATCTTGGGGCAGCATACGGACGAAGTGCTGATGAAAGCAGGCTTGACGACAGAAAGTATTGCGCAGCTGAAGAGCAAAGGGGTGGTGGCTTAAGCCATCACTCTGCGCTTGTTGGCCGAAAATGATTGAAAAACTGGCCGCTTAGCTACTCACCCTGCTATCAGGACATCTGAATAATACCCGCTGCTACAGAGGTGCTTGCGGTATGAGTGCCAACTAAATTCAGGTTAGTAGGAGTATGGCATGAACTGGCATGGTAAGCAGGTATTGGTCACTGGTGGTGGCAGCGGCATTGGTCGGGAAATCGTTCGGCAGCTGCATGCTCGTGGTGCAAATGTAGTGGTGGCAACGCTGGTTCAGGCTGAGTTAGATGCATTGGTGCATGAGTTGCCTGCAAGTCCGGGCAGCTTACTGCCATTGCAGGTGGATCTCACGCAGGATGGCGCTATTGACGGCCTGATGGGCGAGCTTGATCGCCGTGACATCCGCTTAAATGTCTTGATCAACAATGCAGGCACGGCGCTCTTTGGCAATCATATCGAACTGGATTCCCGCCGCATGCGCAACATGCTCACACTCAATATCCAGGCTATGTCTGAGTTGGCTGGAAGTGTCGCGCAGCACATGATCAAGCAGGGAACATCGGGGCATATTCTCAATGTAGCCTCAATCGGCGCGTTCGTTCCGGTGCCCAGACTCGCAGCCTATACGGCGAGTAAGCATTATGTGCTGGCATTCAGTCATGCGTTGGCTGAAGAGTTGGAGCCTCATGGTATTCATGTCGGCGTGTTGTGCCCGGGAATTACCCGAACACCTATCTATGACGCCATGGGGCTGGAGTCAGCTAATCAGACAAAAGGCTCGGTCAGCCAGCTGGCCGACTCGTTTTCGATGAGTCCTGAGTCAGTTGCGGCGTGCGCCCTGCGGGCCATTGAGCACAAACAGCGTGTTGCCTTGCCTGGTCTCAACAAGCTTGTTCCGTTGGTCAGCGTGTTGCCGGCATGGGTCACCGCCCGTTTCATGCGTCGTGTGTCGGATGGTCGCAGTGCCAAGTAATGATCTCGCCAAATGCTGATGCTTGGCTTGGATGCTGAAGCCGCAAATCCCTGCGATTTATGTTAAGGCGTTGTTGAATATCGCTCAGTCACGGGGTCTTGACCCTGCCGCACTGATGACTCAAGCCGGGCTGAGCGAGTCTGATCTAGTTGATCCATCTGCCAGCGTGCTAGCGCTGGCTCAACTCTCTGTGGCCATGCAGTTAATTAAGCTTACGGGTAACCATGGCCTGGGTTTTGAAGTGGGCTTGTCGCTACCCCTAACGACTCATGGCAGCTTGGGCTACGCATTGCTTTGCAGCGGATCGTTGCAAGAGGCGGTCACTTTGCTGGAGCGTTTCTGGTGCCTGCGCGAGCGGGCAGCCAAGCTACAGGTATTTAATCAAGGCCCATGGTGTGTCATTGAGCTTTCTATCGATCAATTCCTTCCGGCTGAGATCAAGCAGACACTTTTCGAATGCCTGCTGACGGTCTTTTTTCGTGGTAGCCAGCTCTTGCTGGGCGAGTCTCGCATGTTGGGTGAGTTCAGCCTGATGGGGCCTCCGCCCGATTATTTCATGCGCTTCAAAGAGCGCTTGCCACGCGTTTGTTATGGCATGCCCACTTATCAGTACAAAGTCCCGCTTGATATGATGGATAGGCCAATTTTAATGTCGAATTCTGATGCCTTGAATCATGCCATTGCTCAATGTGAGCGCGAGTATGTTTTGCTAGGTGACACTGGCAATAATCTATTGGCCCGTGTTCGTGACGAATTAGTTTTGCATGAGGGCGGTTACCCGAGCCAAGAGCAATTGGCTGATATGTTGAACATGTCGCTGAGAACTTTCCGGCGAAAGCTTCAGGCTGCCGGTGCGGGTTATATGACCTTGCTGGCCATGTGTGCGTCGGCGTGATGCGTTGAGATTGCTGGAATCGACTACGCTGAGTGTCCAAGAAATTGCAGAGCAGCTGGGCTATGTCAATTCAAGCAACTTCACACGTGCCTTTAGGCAGTGGACAGAGATGACCCCGAGCGAATATCGCGGGAAGCAGCGCCCGGATTTTCCCTGAATACGATTTGAGTCATTGAGATATGGTGCCCGAGACCGGAATCGAACCGGTACGACCGTTAAGTCGAGAGATTTTAAGTCTCTTGTGTCTACCAGTTTCACCACTCGGGCGGAGGGTGCTTGCGCTAACCTGACTTATACGACGGTAAGCGAATAAAATAATTTGGAGGCTGAGGTCGGAATCGAACCGGCGTACACGGAGTTGCAGTCCGCTGCATGACCACTCTGCCACCCAGCCAAAGGTGTGAGCTCTCTCGCGAGAGGCCGGCATCATAGCCATGCCTACGATGAGCGTCAACCGAGCAAGTGCTGGCTGATCAGCTTTTATACGATGTTTGTGTGAAGTATGAATTTCTTATTGGCGGCGCGCCTGTGCTGTTCATGAAATGCCTACACAACGCCACTTTTGACTAACAGGGCCTTACAGTAGACTCCGATGAAACCCCACAACCATGGCCATTTTCATGATGTCTGCCTCTCTGCCTGTGCTGGATGACGCCTGGCCCGTTCCCCCCCAAACTTCAAAGCTTCCTTACAGTTTTGCAAAGCGCCACGGCCTCGTTCTGCAAATCATCGACGATGAGAACTGGTGCCTGTTAGCGCGCCCAGATTGGCGTTTGGCGTCGCTGGCCGAGGCTCGCCGTCTGCTGGGTCGCCCAGTTTATTGCCGCCCGGTCACTGAGACTGACTTCAACGAGGCACTGGCGCAAAGCTATCAGGGCGATGCCGGTGACTCCATGCAAGCTGCGGAAGGCATTGGCGACCATATTGATTTGGAAAAACTGGCCGATCTGGTGCCGGAAGCCGAAGACCTCATGGATCAGGAAGATGATGCCCCCATTATCCGCCTGATTAATGCGATCTTGCAGGAAGCGGTGCGCGAGAATGCCTCCGATATACATATCGAGACCTTCGAGCGCCGCCTGTCTGTGCGTTTGCGTGTGGACGGCGTGCTGCGCGAGGTGCTGCAGCCGCGTCGTGAGCTGGCGCCGCTGCTGGTGTCGCGTATCAAGGTTATGGCGCGGCTGGATATTGCCGAGAAGCGTGTTCCGCAGGATGGTCGCATCTCGGTGCGTCTAGCCGGCCGTGAGGTCGATGTCCGTGTTTCTACCATGCCATCCAGCGCCGGTGAGCGTGTGGTATTGCGACTGCTGGACAAGCAGGCAGGGCGTCTGAACCTATCTAGCTTGGGTCTGAGCGCGCGTGATCACAAGGTGCTGCGCGAGCTGATTGCCAAGCCGCATGGCATCATGCTCGTGACCGGCCCAACTGGTTCCGGTAAAACCACCTCGCTGTATGCGTCGTTGACCGAACTCAACGACTTCTCGCGCAACATTCTGACTGTTGAAGATCCTATCGAATATCAGCTCGATGGCATCGGTCAGACCCAGGTTAACACCAAGGTCGACATGACTTTTGCGCGCGGCCTGCGTGCCATTCTGCGTCAAGACCCCGATGTGGTGATGGTTGGTGAAATTCGTGACCGCGAAACGGCAGATGTTGCCGTGCAGGCTTCGCTGACGGGGCATCTCGTGCTTTCGACGCTGCATACCAACTCAGCTGTTGGTGCGGTGACGCGTTTGGTCGACATGGGTGTTGAGCCTTTCTTGCTGTCTTCTTCTCTGATTGGGGTGGTGGCTCAGCGTCTGGTGCGTGTACTCTGCACCACCTGTCGCGAAGCACATGTGGCTGATCATGCCGAGTGCGAGCTGCTCGGTGTAAATCCGCTGCTGCCGCCTACGTTGTATCGTGCAAAAGGCTGTGCCAGCTGCAATCAGCGCGGTTATAAAGGTCGTACCGGCATTTACGAGGTGGTTGCGGTCGATGATGAACTGCGACGCCAGATTCATGAGCGTTGTGGCGAACAGGAGCTGGAAGTCACCGCTCGCCTGCATGGCCCCAGCATTCGTGCAGACGGCATGAGCAAAGTGCTTGCCGGTGTGACAACATTGGATGAAGTGTTGCGAGTAACTCGGGAAGATTGATGGCTGTTTTTGACTATGTCGGGGTGGATGCGCAGGGCAAGCGCCATAAAGGCGTGCTCGAAGGTGAAAGTGCGCGCCATGTGCGCCAGCTGATTCGCGATAAAGGCTGGGTACCCTTGCAAGTCAGCACGGCTACCGAGAGCTCTGAGAGCAGCCGCTCCAGCAGTAGTTTCAATTTCTTCAAACCGCGTTTGAGTGCCCAAGATCTGGCCATGATTACGCGCCAGTTGGCTACCTTGGTGCAAGCTGGCCTCACGCTGGATGACGCCTTGCGCGCGGTCGGTCAGCAAAGCGAAAAAGTATCGACTAAGCGTATTCTGACGGCAGTTAGAGCGCGCGTGGTTGAGGGCTACAGCCTTGCGCAGAGTCTGGCTGAGTTTCCGCAGGCCTTTCCATCGCTATATCGGGCTACGGTTGCCGCCGGCGAGCGCTCAGGTCATCTTGATTTGGTCTTGAGCCGTCTTGCTGATTACACCGAGTCTCGCTACGAAACGCGCAAGAAAGTGCAGGGCGCGTTGATTTATCCTGCCATTCTTACCGTATTGTCATTGCTCATTGTGGTTGGGCTGCTGACTTATGTGGTGCCCGATATCGTCAAGGTTTTTGATAATCAAAACCAGGCTTTGCCACTGATCACACAGATACTGATCGGCGCCAGCGATGGGCTGCGTGCACACATTGGCAAGCTCAGCTTGCTCTTGCTGGCCGCCATTTTTGTATTTTCCCGCTTGTTGCAGGGTGAGGCCTTCCGCACGCGCTGGCACGCTTTTCAGCTGCGCTTGCCCATTGCCGGACGCCTTGTGCGTGATGCGCAATCCGCGCGCTTTGTTAGCACGCTGGGCATCCTGACTCGCAGCGGTGTGCCCTTGGTTGATGCCCTGCGCATTGCTGCCGATGTTGTCGACAACCTGCCCATGCGTAGCGCGGTACTGCAGGCGGCTGATCGTGTCACCGAGGGTGGGCGCTTGGCGCCTGCACTGGATCAGTCCAAGTTGTTTCCGGCCATGATGGTGAACATGATCGCCAGTGGTGAAACCTCAGGTGAGTTGGATGACATGCTAAATCGTACCGGTGCCATGCAGGAAAAGGCATTGACGGGCAGCATCGCGACCTTGGTCGGACTTTTCGAACCGATGATGTTATTGATGATGGCGGGTGTGGTTTTGGTCATTGTTCTCGCTATCATGCTGCCCATCGTTCAGATGAATAATCTGGTTCATTGAGGAAAGTCCGATGTCACCGTTTGCTCGTCGCGCTCAGCGCGGTTTTACACTGATTGAAATCATGGTGGTGGTTGCCATCATCGGTATTCTGGCACTGATCATTGTGCCCAATGTCGTCGGCAAGGACGATCAAGCTCGCGTCACTTCGACCAAGGCCAGTCTGAGTGCCGTTGCCAACGCACTGGAGCTTTACAAGCTCGATAACTACACCTACCCGAGCACAGAAGCTGGGCTCGACGCCTTGGTTAATCGCTCGCCGGATGCGCGTGTCTTCCCGGATGGCGGTTATCTGAAGAAAGCTCCGGTGGATGCTTGGGATAATCCGATTCAATACGTGTCGCCGGGCAGCAATGGCAAGCCTTTCGATCTGTATTCGCTGGGTGCCGACAATGCCGAAGGCGGCGAAGCCTACGCTGCGGACATCTACTTCGAATGATCTTGCGCGGGCCACTCAGCCGGCGCACTCGGGGCTTTACGCTCATTGAAGTGTTGCTGGTGGTGGTGCTGATTGCGGTGCTCATGGGCGTGGCCGTGGTCAGCCTAAACCCGGAGGATCCGGCGCGACGTTTGCTCCGAGCTCGCGAGCAGATGCAAGGTCAGCTTGCTTTGGCGCGTGTAATTGCCGAGCGTGACCAGTTTGAAATTGGCGTACGTCTACAGCCCGAGTCTTGGCAATTTCTGCGCTTTCGCAGCCAAAGCCGGCGTTGGGAAGTCATCACAGATGAGCCGGCCTTCAAGGTCAAACCCTATACCGGTCTGGCGCTGACCTGGCGAGATGCTGATGCCAAAACCGCGACAGTCAGCAGTTCGAATGCAGGTCTGGTTCCTGACTTTATGTTGATGTCCAGTGGCGAGGCCACGCCCGGCATCATTCGTTTTGAGGCCATCAATGATGCACGCGGCTTGCATGAGTCATTGACATTGACTGATATCGGCGATGCCGTTAGCACCGAGTCACTGCTGTCAAGCACGCCTGAGCGAGCATCGTCTTATGATACCCCGCGCGCTGCGGAGGATGCCCGTGCGCCGCGCTGATCGGGGGTTTACGCTGATCGAAGTGCTGGTCGCGCTCGCCATTTTCGGCATTGTGGCGCTAACACTGCTGACCAGCAGTCGCGATCAGACACGCCAAGCTGCTGCCATTGAAGATCGATTGCTGGCACATTGGATTGCCCTCAATACCTTGACCGACCTTCAGGCGAGCAATGAATATCTGGACATCGGCACTACCGATACCACGGCAGTCATGGCCGGACGCGATTGGTTCATCACCATCGCGGTTTCCTCCACACCCAGCCCGGCTGTCAGGCATCTCGATATTTCTGTGGCGCCGTACGATCCGATAGTCTCGAAGCCTGGCAATGATCTGGTCACCGAAGTCGGTTTCCTGCGTCAGCGCGGAGCCAGCCAATGACAAGCATTCGCGCTCAGCGTGGTTTCACACTGATTGAGTTGCTGGTCTCCATGGCTATTCTTGCCATCATCAGTCTCGGTGCCTATGGCTTCCTTGCCAGTACCAGCAGCACGGCTTTGCGCGTACAAGAACGCCAAGCGCGCTTGCTTGCTGTTGCGAGGCTTCAGGGCATCATCGCTCAGGATCTCAGCCAGTGGGTCAACCGCCCAATTCGTGACGAGCTGGGTGATGCCTTGCCTCCCTTTGTGCTGGAGCCGGGAGGCGCCTTGGAGTTTACGCGGCGCGGTTTGAGCAATCCGTTGGATAAACCACGCAGTGACCTTATTCGTATCCGTTATGAGATGCGTGGCCAGAGGCTCTGGCGCCTGAGCTGGAATACCTTGGACCGCTTGCCCGGCCAGAAGCCGCTGGCATCGCCATTAGGGCCAGACGGCTTGACCTTGCGCTGGCGTGTGCAAGCTGCGCCGACGGCACCAGTGCTCTCTATTTGGCCTGAAACTAGTGCAGGTGCGAATGCCTCCAACCGAAATATCGTCACAGAGGGCGCGCCTAACGTTGTTGACTTACAGATGCGGATCTCGCCCTGGGGTGAGTTGCGTCGCGTGTACTTGCTGCCTGGCCATGATGCAATTTAAGCCCTTGCCTATACCTAGTTCGACACTGCCAAGGCTGCCGTATAGTCAGCGCGGTGTAGCGCTGCTGACCATGATGCTGATCGCTGCGCTGGCTACCACACTGATTCTGGCCATGATTGGTAGGCAAGGGCGTTTGCAAGCCGAAATTGGCGCGCAATTTCAGCAGGACCAAATTGCCGAATATGTCCGTGGCGCAGAGTATTTTGCCATGGCAGCACTCAAAGCCGACATTGACGATGGCAATAAAATCGATCATCCCGGCGAGTATTGGGCTCAGCCATTCCCCGCATTTCCGGTACCCGGCGGCCTGATTTCACCGAACTTGCGTGATGCCCAGGCGCGCTTCAACCTCAATAGTCTGATTCAGAATAATCAGGTCGACAGCATCAGCTTGGGCTTTTACAAGCAGCTGCTCAGCCAGCTCGCCATTCCTACAGAGTTGGCCGATACCTTGGTGGACTGGCTCGATGCCGACAGTCTTCCCACGGGCAGTGCTGGCGCTGAAGATGACTATTATCTACGACAGAATCCGGCGTATCGCTGCGCTAATCGCAGCCTGAGCACATTTGCTGAATTGCGTTTGGTGAAGGGTTACAGCAGTGATCTGCTGCGACAGCTGGCACCATATGTAACGGTTCTGCCATCGTCGGCACGAACCTTGAACGTGAACTTTCTGTCGCCTGGTTTATTGGAGGCCATTGTGCCTGGTCTGTCGCCCGGTAGTGCCTTGGAGTTATTGCAGCGGCGGCCTGTGACTGGCTGGGAAACAGTGGCATTGTTTCTCGACAATCCGGTCTTCGCGTCGGCCAGCCCAGAAGTCAGAGCCAGCCTGCAGCAATTGCTCAGCGTCGATTCACATTACTTCGAGCTTTATACGCGAATCCGCTTTGGCTCAAGAGAACGCTTGCAGTGGTCATTGCTGTCACGCCAAGATGGGCAATTGAAAATGATCGCCAGTGAACGCAATCCGTTATGGGTACCCGATAATGAGGCGGCGGCTCTCGGAGCATCTGAGGCGAAAAAGGAAAATTAATGGATACGTTGTTTCTGCGCTTGCCGGCCACGGCTACTGAAGCCATTCAAACCGTCTGCTTTCGCCAAGGGCATTGGCAACGTCTGGGTTCCTGGAGCCTGAATGCCACACTGGATCAGCAATGGCAGAGCCTGAAGGACTTGCCAGTGGTTCTGATTACGCCGGTCGGCATGGACGTAGGCATTGTCTTGCAAGCGACCGCGAAGCAGCGTCGTGAAGCCGGCTCGGACCTTGTTGCGCTGGCTGAAGATCAGGTGGCCGAAGATTACGAGCGCCTGCACTGGACGCTGCAAGGTATTGATGATCAGCACGTGCTGGCTCGCGGTATCAACAAGGGCTGGCTGAGCGCATGGCGTGATCGTTTGCAGGCAGCCGGGCTGAATGTTCGTGGTGCCATTCCCGAGTCGGCCTTGTTCAGTCAGGATCATGAGACTTGGTTATGGCTACCGGCGAGTGACACGAGTGTTTATTGGCAGATGGAGCTGGGGCAGGGGGCAGTTGTGCAACGCCGTGATATCGCTGCGCTTATGCAAGCGCAGCTGGATCGTCAGCCCTTGCTCAGCTCCGTGCGCTTGCGCTATCCGCAAGGCTCGGAACTGCCAGCGCTGCCAGAGCGTATTCAACCGGCACCAGCACCTTGGCAGGACTGGACAGACCTGCTGAAAACGCAGAACAGTGGTTATTGGCTGCAGCATCCGCAGAACTGGTTGGTTGGCGATTTAAGCAACAAAGTCTCTTCCGTGTCGCAATCGCGCGGCGGTTGGGTCGCTTTACTGGCGATTGCGGCGGTGCTGATTCAAGTCGGTCTCGATCGCTATGAGACCCATCGTTTGCAACGTCAGGCAGCGACTGCGCGTGCGGAAGCGGAGGCTATTTATCGGTCGGCATTTCCCGATGACCGTCGCATTGTTAATCTGGCGCGCCAGTTCAAGGCCAAACAGGCACAAGCCAGTTCGGTAGACCCTGCCCAATTGCTGCAGCTGCTGGCGCAGACGGCGCCCAATGCCAATTGGCAGATCACCAAGCTGGAGTATCAGGATGCCGCTGCTACGCGTGTCGAGATCAGCGGCCCGGCGCTGGCGGATATCAATACCTGGGCCAATCAGCTGAATGCAGCGGGTGTTAGCACTCAGATAGATAATGCACGCCTAGACAATGGTGTTGCCAAGGCCAAGCTACAATTGCGCGTCAGCTCGGGAGCTCACTAATGTTCATCGCTCAACGTCTTGCTCTGAGTAACGCTTGGCAACAGCGATCTGCCGCCGACCGCCGTGCACTGACACTACTTGCTGCAGTGGCTGTACCGGTTATCCTGATTTGGGGTTTGTGGTTACCAACCCAAGCGGCGCGGCAAGCAGCGGTGCTGGAAAATGATCAAGCGCAGCGCTTGCGTGATGATATTCGTCAGCATGCGCCGCAATTAAGCGGCCTGTCGGGTGTTTCCAAAGTGGCCGCAAGTGCCTTGCCTCAGCGCGTACAGTTGTTGGCCAGCAATGCCGGGTTGGCACTAGAGCGTATCGAGTCGGATCCGGCCGGTGTGCGTTTGGCCATGAACAATGTGCGTTTGTCCACGGTGATGAGTTTTTTTCAGCAGTGTCGCAGCCAGGGTATTCGGGTGCTGGAAGCGCAGATCACGCGTGATGCTGGTAGCAACACAAATCAGGTCCGGCTGCGCCTCGGCGTTTGAGGCTTTGGCGCTAGTCATCCCATCACGCTAGTAAAAACCTGCGCGGCGGCCATGATATATGGCTGCTGACTTTGCGTCGGACAGTGGACGGTTACCAAGGCCATCATGAGCCGCAGCGCGCGCATCCTCATGGAAGGCTGGGTGCGAGTGCCGGGGGATTCGCTCTGACGCAGCGAGCGCCGATCGCTGGCACCTGAAAAAGACCTGCCCTTGTGGCGGGTCTTTTTTTGCCCGCTAAATAATAATAGTTCTCATTTGCGTTGACATGCCGGACCAAGTTAAAGAAAATAAATGAGAAGCGTTCGCATTTGATGCGCTCCTGACGAAACACCGTCACTTCCTCTTATAACTTGTCGGATACCCCACCATGTCATCAAGTCTGCGCCCAACATCGCTCTCCAGTCGCAAGGTTCCCACCAGCCTGCGCTCGTCAGTTGCAACATCCCAACCGAACTGGCAGCCAACGGCCATTGCTTTGGCGCTGGCCTTGGGGAGTGCTGGCCAGGCTCATGCTGAGCAAACGAACAGCGCAGCAAAGGAGAGTGCCGTGACGCTGCAAGCCGTTCAGGTCGAAGCCAAGGTTTTCGATGCCAACCCCTACAGCGAAGAGGGCGCGCCCTACAAGGCCAAGGTGTCCGGCGATCAACGCCGCGTCAAGGAGCTGGCGGAAACACCGGCGACGATTTCCGTAATCACCCAGGCCGCCGTGAAAGAGTCGGGCAAGAGCGATCTGCGTTCCATTCTCGGTGCCCAGCCCGGCATCACCATTGGTACGGGCGAAAACGGCAATGCCTTTGGCGATCGCTACATCATCCGTGGCCACGAAGCGCGCAGCGATGTGTTCATTGACGGCCTGCGCGACCCCGGCATGACCACCCGTGAAAGCTTCGCGGTAGACCAGATTGAAATCACCAAAGGCCCGAGCTCGACCTTTGCCGGTCGCGGTTCCACCGGCGGCGCCATCAACAGCGTGACCAAGCAGCCCAACTCCGACAAGGATTTCACCGAAATCGGCGTTGGTTTCGGCACCGATGACTACAGCCGTACCACGCTAGACACCAACAAGGTCATCAATGACCGCGCGTCGGTGCGTCTGAACCTGCTTTCTGCTTCAGAAACCGTGCCTGACCGTGACCCAGCCGACAAATCGCGTCGTGGCCTGCTGCTGTCTGGCAAGCTCAAGGCCACCGACCAGCTGGATTTGTCCGCCGATTACTACCATCTGGAAGCCAAGGACACGCCGGATCTGGGCACTTACTTCAATACCACCACGCGCAAGCCGGTGAAGAACATCCCGGTTTATCTGCAATCCGGCCGCGATCATCTGGATACGGATGTGGATACGTTGACTTTGAAGGCTGCCTTCCGCATCAATGACAAGCTCAGGCTGCAAAATTCCACGCGTATCGGCAAAACGGAAAACAGCTACATCACCACCGGCGCACGTGGCGAT
>JACCDZ011843441.1_pt1 | contig 36688 bp, 32 predicted proteins | sample 7449551 | NCBI WGS metagenome assembly JACCDZ01 (sample SAMN15323452, study PRJNA562643) | freshwater metagenome | isolation source: river surface water | place: USA:Blue River Watershed | collected 2017-08-18 | reverse complement strand
CGCCCTGCAGGCGGAACCACTCCCAGCGCTGCTTGTCGCTAGGCTCCGAGAGCACATGGCGGTAATGCTCCAGCGTATAGGTCGGGTGAATGGTGACATCGCCGTAATAACGCTGCGCCAGAATGGCATAGGCATGATCCAGCAATTGCCGGCTGGCCTCATTGCTCACCTGCGAGCGCAGGAAATTCATGAGGCCGCTGCCGTGGAATTTCAGTTCTTCACGTATGGCACGGCGTGGCCAGGACATGAGTTTCTTTTCCTGGCGTTTGCGGTCGCTTTCCATGAAGGGAACGATGTGCGGATTCACCTGCACGGCAATGAAGTAATTCACATTGAACAGATGCATCAGACGTTCGCGCGGCAGATCGCTTTTCACCGAGCCATCCACCCAGCGTTCACGCGGCATATAGGGCACGTAATCGCCATTCACATTCTTGGTGGTGAGCGTGACCGGCGGAAAAAGCACGGGTACGGCGCAGGAGGCCAGCACCGCACTCCAGGTGAGTAGGTAGGGTGAGGTCAACTCGTTCATCAGGCGCGGTTTCTGATGCGGGTCTACCGGCGAGACCGTCACATTGATATGACGACCCGTGCGCGCATGCGCTTCTTCAAAGGAGTATTCGCCGATATTGCGGCGCAGGAACATTTCCAGCTGTTTCTGGTCGGCAAAACCTTCGCCGAGAAAACCACGCAGGGGATTTTTCCAGGCCCAGGCCGAGCCCTGCAGCAGATTGCCGTCATACATGGCCACCAGCTCATCATCAGTGTGTGAGCCAATCATGGCGGCCATGATGGAGCCGGCGCTGGAGCCGGAAATCACTTTCGGCAGCAGTCCCTGCTCGTGCAGGGCCTTGCACACCCCGATATGGAAGAGGCCGAGCGTGGCGCCACCGGAAAGCATCAGGGCGGGCTGACCGAAGCTGCGCGAGGTGTCTTCGAAAAAGCGCAGTTTCTCGTCATAGGAAATGATGCTGTTGGGCTGGGCGCTGACATAGGACAGCGCGTCACAGACCTGGGTCACATAGTCTTCGATCAGCTTTTTGGTGCCGACATTGGCGCGGGTATAGAGCGAAGGATTGCCCATATTGCCGAGGTCGTGATGCAGGCCTTCGCGCAGGGAGCGCATGAGCTCACGCAGCTTCTGGTTTTCCTTCAGCTCACGCAGCGAGCTCAGGCGCTCGTGGATGAGTTCGTAGTTGTAGTCGGGCGAGGTGTTGTCGAGTTTCCAGAGATCCAGTCCTGCCAGCGCATCGAGCTCCGTGCCCAGTTGTTCCCATTCCGTATAGGTCTTTGCGTTGTCCAGGGCACGGTCCAGCTCGGTAATCTTTTTCTTCAGCTGCATGTCGGCCTCATGACATCGGTTGAGCAAATTCAGACAAGCTTGGAATCTACCATCAGCCTGCCTGCGCCTCTGGCGGATTGCCTGACAATTTTTGTGGGGATGGCGGTCATTTCAGGCCGCTGGTCGGGGTGAAGAGGCCTTGTCATCCCGCTTATGTGCTGCACGGGACGGGCCAGTTCAGGTCTGCAGACGATAGCCCACGCCGGTTTCGGTGAGCAGATGTGCCGGGCGGGCCGGATCAGTCTCCAGCTTCTGACGCAGCTGCGCCATGTAGATACGCAGATAGTGGCTGTGCTCTACGAAATTCGGCCCCCAGACCTCGCGCAGCAAGTGGCGGTGCGTGAGCACCTTGCCGGCGTGGCTGGCGAGTACTGTAAGGAGGCGGTATTCGATGGGGGTGAGATGCACTTCCTCGCCGCATTTTCTGACCAGTCTTGCGGCCAGATCCATTTCTACAGGGCCAAAGCGGAAAACCGGATTGCCATCGTCCTGACGACGTGCATGGCGCAGGGCCACGCGCACGCGCGCCAGCAATTCGGCCGTGCCGAAAGGTTTCACCAGATAATCGTCGGCGCCGGCATCCAGAGCCGCCACTTTTTCCAGCTCGGCATCACGCGCAGAAAGTACGAGCACGGGGATGTGGCTCCAACTGCGCAGATCACGTATCACATCCAGACCGTCCATATCGGGCAGGCCGAGATCGAGAATGAGCAATTCCGGTTTACGCGTGGCCACCAGTTGCAGGCCTTCGCGGCCGCGCTCCGTTTCAAACACGGTGAAGCTTTCGGCTTCCAGTGTGCTTTTCAGGAAACGGCGTATGGGCAGATCGTCTTCGACCACCACCACGGGAGTCTTGTTCATGCGCTTTCATCGGCAAGGTCGGGGGGCGGTGCCGGCGGCTCACCCAGAGGCAATGTGATGCGGAAACAGGCGCCACCGTGACGACCGCTGCCGGCGCTGATGCGGCCGCCATGGGCCGTCACGATAGCACGGCAGAGCGCGAGCCCGAGGCCGACACCGGTGGTACTGCTTTCCTTGGCGCCGCGCACGAATTTGGCAAAGAGTTTTTCGCCCTCATCCGGCAGGCCCGGGCCTTCATCGTCCACTTCCAACAAAAGATGCCCTGTCTGTTGTCCTGCCCGCAGATGGATGACGGTGCCCGCCGCGGTGTATTTGGCCGCATTTTCCAGCAGGTTTACCAGCACGCGCTCCATGAGCACGCTGTCGATTTCCACCAGGGGCAGGCCGGCATCAATCCGGACATCAACGGGGTGGGTGGCGAGAACGCGCGCGGTGTTGCGCAGGGCGCTGCCGATGATTTCATCGACCGGCTGCCATTCCCGGCGCAGTTGCACCGGGCCGGATTGCATCCGCGCCATGTCCAGCAGATTGCTGGCCAGCACGCTCATGGCCATGGCCTCGTCGTGTATGCCGGTCAGCAATGCATGCGCTTGTTCCGGCGCATGTTTTTGCGTGAGCAGGCTGCTGGCGGCGCCGACGATGCCGGCCAGCGGCGTGCGCACATCATGCGAGATGGCGGCCAGCAGGGAATTGCGCAGCGATTCCTCGCGCATGCGCAGTTCGGTGCCTTGTGCCACGTCGGCGAAATGCACACGTTCCAGAGCGATGGCGATCTGGGTGGCAAAGGTTTCCAGCAGACGGTGCTGTTCCGGCACAAAAAAGCGGCGGCGGTCCTGCGGGCGTATGGCCAGCACACCGCGGGTACGCAGAGAGGCTTTCAGTGGCAGGTAATGGGCATCGCTGCCGGGCAGGGTCTGGGTGCCGAGGCCGGCGGGCTGTTCATGGTCGTAGACCCATTGCGCCACCCCCTTGTCGGCTTTTTTCAGGGACACCGGCAAGGCATCGCCGCTGGGCCAGCGGATTTTGTCGTCCAGAGTGGGCAGCAGCAGGGCAGCCTCCGCATTGAACAGGGTGGCGAGATGGCGCACGGCGACTTCGGCGATGTAATTCACTTCCATGCCGATGGCCAGTTCCTGACTCAGGGCATAGAGCTCCTGCGCACGTTTTTCACGTTGCACGGCAATGCGCGCCTGGGCCCGCATCTGGCCGGTGAGGCGACTGAGCAAGAGGCCGGTGCCCAGCATCACGGCAAAGGTGATGAGGTATTCGGTATCGGCCACGGCAAAGGTGAGGCGCGGCTCCACATAGAAAAAATCGAAAAGCGCGACAGATAAAAAAGCAGACAGCGCGGAGGGGCCACTACCGAGACGCAAGGACACCAGCACGATACCGGCCAGATAAATCATGGCCAGATTGACCGGGGCCAGCAGCCCGGCCAACGGCCAGGCCAGCAGGGTGATGACCAGAGTCATCAAGACCGCCCAAGCGTAACGCCGGTGTCGTCGCGGGGTGATTTCCAGAAAATCGAGGCCACGGGAAAGCGCCGACGTTTCTACCTTGCCGGATTTTTCCGGGCCGGCGGCGGCGACAAACAGTTCGATGTCCGGTGCTTGCGCGGCCACCGTATCCAGCAGTGAGCGCTGCCAGGGCCAGCGGAATTTTTCGCGGTGACGTCCCAGCACAAGACGAGTGACATTGCCATTGCGCGCATGCGCCAGCAGGGTGCTGCTGATGTCGTGTCCGGACAGGGTGGTGGCATTCGCGCCCAGCGATTCGGCGAGACTGAGGCTGCGCAACAGTTTTTCCCGTTGTGCTTCGGGCAGACGCTGCAGCGCAGGCGTTTCCACATACAGCACTTCCCAGGGGGCATGCAGGCGTGCCGCCAGACGTTTGCCGGTGCGCACCAGTATTTCCGCATCAGCATCCGGCGCCAGTGCCACCAGCACGCGCTCGCGCACCGGCCACACGCGGTTTTCTGCATTCAACCAGCGCCAGTCGCGCACATCAGCGTCCACACGTTCGGCCATGGCACGCAAGGCCAGCTCGCGCAGGGCGATGAGATTGCCTTTGCGGAAAAAGGATTGTGTGGCCTTGCGCGCCTGTTCCGGCAAATAAACACGGCCCGCTTCCAGACGCGCCAGCAGCTCTTCCGGCGGCAGATCGATCAGCTCGACTTCGGCGGCACTTTCAAACACATGATCCGGCAGGGTTTCGCGCACTTGTACGCCGGTGATGCGTGCCACCACGTCGTTCAGACTTTCCAGATGCTGCACATTGAGCGTGGACCAGACATCGAGGCCGGCCGCCAGCAGCTCTTCCACATCCTGCCAGCGTTTGGCATGGCGCGAACCGGGGGCATTGCTGTGCGCGAGTTCGTCCACCAGGGTGATGGTGGCGCGACGTGCAAGTGCGGCATCCAGATCAAACTCTTTCAGCGGGCGGTCGCGATGCACGAGCTCGCGTACCGGCAGGCTGGGCAGACTCTCCATGAGCGCTCGGGTTTCCGGGCGCTCATGAGGTTCGATATAGCCGGCGACCACATCCACGCCTTCGCGCTTGAGCGCACGGGCCGCGGACAGCATGCTGAAAGTCTTGCCGACACCGGGGCTGGCGCCGAAAAAGATTTTCAGCCGGCCGCGATTACGCACGGACTCTTCTCTCTGTACCCGGGCCAGCAACTGGTCCGGGTCGGGGCGTAGCGGATCATTCATGCCTCAGCTTCCGGATGCCGTAGCCGCAGGGGCTGCGGTCGGCCTGCCGGCCAGTTTATCCAGTGCGCGGTTCAGTGCCAGCACGTTTACCCGCGGCTCACCGGTGAAACGCGGGACCGGTATTTCACTGTGCGCCGCTACCAGCCGGCCAAGATCGGCCGTGCTGATGCCGCGTGCCGCCGCAATGCGCGGTAGCTGGTACAGCGCTGCGGCCGGCGAGATATGCGGATCGAGTCCGCTGCCGGAGGCGGTCACCAGATCCACAGGCACAGCGCCTTGCGGCACCGGATATTTTTTCAGTTCGGTGATACGTGCCTGTACCGCCTCCAGCAGGGCCGGATTGGCATTGGACTGGTTGCTGCCGCCAGAGGCCATACCGTTGTAAGGGGCTGTAGCGGTGGCGCTGGGGCGGCTCCAGAAATAGCCGGGCTGCGTGAAACTTTGTCCGATCAGTTCAGAACCGGTGATCTTGCCGTTCTCCACAATGAGAGAGCCGTTTGCGCTATGCGGAAAAACCGTTTGGCCAAGGCCGGTGATGAGCAGCGGATAGGCAATACCGGTAATGGCGGTGAGGGCGATGAAGAGCCCGATGGCGGGGCGGATGATGTTTTTCATGTCATGACTCCTTAAAAAAGGGAATTACACTCTTATCGCGCTACGTGAGCTGTCATCCCGGCGAAGGCCGGGATCCAGTGACTTTCCTTGATTATTTGCCTGTAAAAGTCGCTGGGCCCCGGCCTTCGCCGGGGCGACATTGGTTAAAAATGAAGCCAGGTAGTTATCGATATAACTCCCTTAAAAAAGCCCGGTGACAGCAAGGCCCATGTCGATGAGCTTGATGCCAAGAAAGGGCACTACAAGTCCGCCCAGACCGTAGACCAGCAGATTGCGGTTGAGCAGTTTCGCGGCTGGCCAGGCACGGTAGGGCACGCCTTTCAGCGCCAGCGGAATCAGTGCGACGATGATGAGCGCGTTGAAAATCACGGCGGCGAGCACGGCCGAGGCCGGGCTGCTGAGCTGCATCACGTCCAGGGACTTCAGCGCCGGATACGTGCCGGCAAAGGCCGCCGGCAGGATGGCGAAATATTTCGCCACATCGTTGGCAATGCTGAAGGTGGTGAGCGAGCCGCGTGTCATCAGCATCTGCTTGCCGATATGCACGATCTCGATGAGCTTGGTGGGATTGGAATCCAGATCCACCATATTGCCGGCCTCCTTGGCAGCTTGCGTGCCGGAGTTCATGGCCACGGCCACATCGGCCTGCGCCAGTGCCGGGGCATCATTAGTGCCGTCGCCAGTCATGGCCACCAGTTGCCCGCGGCTCTGATGCTCGCGTATCAGCTTGAGCTTCATTTCCGGTGTGGCTTCGGCGAGGAATTCATCCACACCGGCTTCGGCTGCAATCGCCGCAGCGGTGAGCGGATTGTCGCCGGTAATCATCACCGTCTTGATGCCCATGGCGCGCAGATCGGCAAAGCGTTCCTTGATGCCGCCTTTCACGATGTCTTTGAGCTCGATCACGCCCAGCACGCGGGTGCCGTCGGCCACCACCAGCGGCGTCCCGCCGCGACGGGCGATGTCATCGACATGGTTCTGCACCGCTTCCGGAACGCGTCCCCCTTGCGCGATGACGTATTTGCGCACGGCATCGGCGGCACCCTTGCGGATGCGACGCTCGCCGATATCCACGCCGCTCATGCGCGTTTGTGCACTGAAGGGCACGAAAACGGCATTGATTTCATGCATCTGGCGTTCGCGCAGATTGAAGCGTTTTTTCGCGAGCACGACGATGGAGCGGCCTTCGGGCGTTTCATCGGCCAGCGACGCCAGTTGCGCGGCATCGGCAAGCTCCTGCTCATCCACGCCCTGTACCGGCACGAAGGCACTGGCCTGACGGTTGCCCAGGGTGATGGTGCCGGTCTTGTCGAGCAGCAGCACATCCACATCGCCGGCCGCTTCCACCGCGCGACCGCTGGTGGCGATCACGTTCGCGGCCAGCAGGCGGCCCATGCCGGCCACGCCGATGGCGGAGAGCAGGCCGCCGATGGTGGTGGGGATGAGACAGACCAGCAGGGCAATGAGCACGGTCAGGCTGACCGGTGTGCCGACGCCGGCGGCATTCACGCTGTAGATGGAAAAGGGCAGCAGGGTGGCAACGGCGATGAGGAAGATCAGCGTCAGGGCCACCAGCAAAACCGTGAGCGCGATTTCATTCGGTGTCTTGCGCCGTGAAGCACCTTCCACCATGGCAATCATGCGATCCAGAAAGGCTTCGCCCGGATTGGCCGTAATGCGCACCACCAGCCAGTCCGAGAGCACTTTGGTGCCGCCGGTGACAGAGGAAAAATCGCCGCCCGCTTCGCGTATGACCGGAGCGGATTCGCCGGTGATGGCAGATTCATCCACCGAGGCCATGCCTTCAATCACTTCGCCGTCACCGGGAATGTCGTCACCGGCTTGCACGAGAACGACCTGTCCCTTGTGCAGACCGGAGCTGGGCATGGGTTTCCAGCTCGCGCCATGGCGCGGCTCGTCCAGGATTTTTGCCAGGGTTTCACGCTTGGCGGCACGCAGGCTGGCGGCCTGCGCCTTGCTGCGGCCCTCGGCCAGGCTTTCAGCAAAATTGGCGAAGAGCAGCGTGAACCAGAGCCAGAGGCTGATGCCGAGGATGAAGCCGGCCGGCGCTTCGCCTGCGGCGGTGAGGGCATGCAGCCAGAGCGCCGTGGTGAAGAGGCTGCCGAGGTAGACGACGAACATTACCGGATTGCGCAGCTGCTGGCGGGGCGAGAGTTTGTAGAAACTTTCGGCCAGAGCGCGCTTGACCAGATGCTTTTCAAAAACGAGGGGCGATTTTTTCATGATCGGATGTTCCTGGAATGCCGTCTTATTTCGCGATCAGCGTGAGGTGCTCGGCCAGTGGGCCTAGCGCCAGTGCCGGCAGGAAGGTGAGAGCACCCACGATGAGGATGGTGGCCGCCAGCAACAGGGCGAATTGCGGCGTATGCGTGGGCAGGGTGCCGGGGCCTTCCATGAGGCGTTTTTTCTGGACCAGCGCGCCGGCAATGGCGAGCACGGGGATGATCACGCCGAAGCGGCCGAACCACATGCACAGTCCCAGCAGCACGTTGTAGAACGGAACGTTGGCACCGATGCCGCCGAAGGCACTGCCGTTATTGGCGGTGGCGGAAGAAAAGGCATAGAGCACTTGCGAGAGGCCGTGCGGGCCGGGATTGCTGATGCCGGCAAGACCGGGCTGGGCCATCACTGCCAGCGCGGTGACACCGAGGATGAGCAGCGAAGGCAGGATGAGGGCAATCATCACCAGCCGCATTTCGGCCGACCCCAGTTTGCGACCCAGATATTCCGGAGTGCGGCCTATCATGAGGCCCGCCACAAAGACGGCGAGCAGCGCATAGAGCAGCACACCGTAGAAACCTGCACCCACACCGCCGAACACGATTTCACCCAGTTGCATCAGCCATAGCGGCGCCATGCCGCCGAGTGCAGTGAAGGAGTCATGCATGGCATTGACGGCGCCACAGCTGGCGGCGGTGGTGATGACGGCAAAGAGACTGCTGGCGGCCATGCCGAAGCGCACTTCCTTGCCTTCCATATTGCCGCCGGCCTGCATCAGGCTGGCGCCCTGATCAACGCCCAGTTTTGCCAGCAGCGGATTGCCGTTTTGTTCACTGATACCGGGCAGGAGCAGCATGAGCACGAAAATCAGTGTCATGGCGCCGAGCAGGGCCCAGCCCTGACGCTGCCTGCCCACCAGATGACCGAAGGTGATACAGAGTGCGGCCGGAATCAGGAAGATGGAAATCATCTGCACGAAGTTGGTGAGGGCATCCGGATTTTCAAAAGGATGGGCCGAGTTGGCATTGAAGAAGCCGCCGCCATTGGTGCCCAGCATCTTGATGGCTTCCTGCGAGGCCACCGGTCCCAGTGCCAGGGTTTGTGTGCTGCCTTCCAGCGTGTGCAGGCTGATGCTGGAGGCAAAGGTCTGCACCACGCCCTGGCTGACCAGGAAAAGCGCGTAGACCACACAGAGTGGTAGCAGTACATAAAGCGTGATGCGGAAAAGATCGGTCCAGAAATTGCCGAGGCCCCTTTGCTGTTCCCGCACAAAGGCGCGCATGAGGGCGAAGGCCACCGCCATGCCGGTGGCGGCCGACACAAAGTTCTGCACCGCCAGCGCCAGCATTTGCGTGAGCGGACTCAGGCTGCTTTCACCGCCATAGGATTGCCAGTTGGTATTGGTGACGAAACTTATCGCCGTATTGAAAGCCAGATCGGGTGCTACCGCGCCGTAGTGCTCGGGATTCAGCGGCAACACGCCTTGCAGGCGCTGCAGGCCGTAGACAAAGAGCAGGCCCACGACATTGAAGGCGAGCACGGCAAAGGCATAACGCTTCCAGCCCATGTCTTCCGTGCCGTCGGCACCCAGCAGACGCAGGATGCGGTTCTCGACGGGACGCAGGGGATTGCCACGGGCGATGGGCAGCAGGGCCCGGGCCAGGGGTTGTGCCAGCGCAGCCAGCACCAGCAGATAAACGAGAGTCAGCAGAAACAGCGGGTTCATGTCAGAAACGCTCCGGATAAATCAGCGCGACCACGAGATAAATGACCAGCAGGATGCCGCCGACGGCGGCGGCGATATGAAAGGCGGTCATGAGCCGTCTCCCAGATGGTCGAGGCCGTGGATGAGGCCTATGGCCGCCACGGTGAAAAAGCCGAGGAGAAAAATATAAAGAATGTCCATAAAGCCACCCGGTACCGATACGAAGAGGGATGGCGGCAGTATGGAAAGCAGGCGCTATAGGTGGGGTAAAAGCTGAAAGCGGGGCTGTAAAGAAGTTATAAAGAAAAAGGCCGGGATCACCGGCCTTTTGATTTTTTGCTGACTTCTGGCGCCGGATGAGCGGACAGAAAAGCATCGCGGCTAAAGCCCCTCCTGCAAAAGGGAGCAGCGCCTGCGGCGCCTGCGGCAGAGCGCAGCCCGGATTAACTCCGGGCGCAGCGTGTTGCCGATGCGAATAGCAACGGCAAGGTCATAAAGAGATGCGGTTGCAGGCGCTGACGATGGCTTTGAGGGCAGCCGTACCGCTATTGCGGTCGCGGCCCATGCCTATCACCGGCGCACCTTTTTCATCTTCCAGGGTGACGATGGCCATGGCTTCGGCCTGTGCGTCATCGCCCAGCGAGCGCTCTTCGAAGTGGCGCAGAGTCACCGGCAGATTGATCGCTTTCATGAAAGCCTCAATCGGGCCATTGCCTTCGCCCTGAAACTCCTCGGCCTTGCCATCTTTTTCCAGCGTCACGCGTATCTGCCGGCCTTCATTGGACTGCACCTGTTTCGCAAGCCGCAGCGGTGCGGATTTTTCATAGGTCGCGCAGAAGATTTCCCAGAGTTTGGGGGCGGTGAGTTCCTGTCCGGTTTCATCCGCCACCACCTGCACGACCTTGCTGAACGCTGGCCATTCGGAGGCCGGCAGCTTTACGCCGTAGGCGGTTTCCAGAATGTGCGCGATCCCACCTTTGCCGGACTGGCTGTTGACGCGAATGATGGCCTCATAACTGCGGCCCACATCGGCCGGATCAATCGGCAAATAAGGCACGGCCCAGACCGCATCGGATTTCTGCACGGCAAAGCCCTTGCGTATGGCGTCCTGGTGCGAACCGGAAAATGCCGTGAAAACGAGATTGCCGGCATAAGGGTGGCGCGGGTGCAGGGGAATGCTGGTGGCGCGTTCGACCACGGCCGAAATTCTGTCGATATCGGAAAAATCGAGCCCCGGATGTATGCCCTGCGAGTAGAAATTCATGGCCAGGGTCACGAGATCGACATTGCCGGTGCGCTCACCATTGCCGAACAGACAGCCTTCCACGCGATCAGCGCCGGCCAGTACGGCCAGCTCGGCCGCCGCCACGGCCGTGCCGCGGTCATTATGCGGATGCACGGAAAGGATGATGCCCTCGCGGCGCTTGAGATGGCGGTGCATCCATTCGATCTGGTCGGCATAACGGTTGGGTGAAGAAACTTCCACGGTTGCAGGAAGGTTGATGATGATTTTTTTATCGGGGCGGGCTTCCCAGACCTCGGCTACGGCATCACAGACTTCGAGGGCGAAATCCAGCTCGGTGGTGGTGAAGGTTTCCGGGCTGTACTGGAAGGTCCATTCGGTTTCCGGATGTCCGGCCGCGATGTCCTTCATGAGCTGCGCATGATCCATGGCCAGCTGTTTTGTCTCCTCGCGGCTCATGCGGAAAACCGTGTCACGCCAGACCGGGCTGGTGGCGTTGTAGAGATGCACGATGGCCTTTTTCGCGCCGATCACCGATTCAAAGGTGCGGCGTATCAGATGCTCGCGCGCCTGGGTCAGCACTTCGATGGTGACGTCATCGGGAATGTGCTGGCCTTCGATGAGGGAGCGCACGAAATCGAAATCGGTTTCCGAGGCAGACGGGAAGGCGACTTCGATTTCCTTGAGGCCTATCTGTACCAGCATCTTGAAGAATTCGAATTTGCGCGCCACCGACATGGGCTCGAACAGCGCCTGATTGCCATCGCGCAGATCGGTGCTCATCCAGATCGGCACATGGGTGAGTTCACGGCTTGGCCACTGGCGGTCAGGAAGGGGGATGGCCGGGGTGCGCGGGTATTTTTTGGACGGGTCGTTGAGCATGGTTTTGAGCGTGGTCATGATGGTCATCTCTTGCATTGGGGTCGTTGCGTCTTGTTCCTGATGGCAAAGACAGGGCCGTCCGGCTGCCACGAGTTCATGGCCGGAAAGCCGCAACGCAGTCGTGCGCAAGCGGAATGGCAAAGCAAGGCGATGTGCAAGGACATGGCACAAATCTCCGGAAGTCCGGGTTTTTATTCAGGATGGGATGTTACGGGGTAAGGAAAAACGATAGATGCCCGTCAGGGCAGCAGCAGGCCCAGCGCGGCTGTCATTGCGACAGCGAGCGTGTTAAGCGGATTGAAAAGGGCGGCTGCATTCATGGCGTTTTGGGCGTGCCGTGAGTGAAAGAGCTCCGACCGTATCAGCCAAATTGACCGGATACAAGCCGCATGTTGCACTTCTGGCGCACGTCTACCGGGAGAAATTGCATGTGGTGGCAGGAAGTAATCACGTTGAAAGCCAGGCCGCGTGGCCTGCATCTGGTGACCGAGGAGGTGCTGGCCCGTATTCCCCTGCAGGATGTGCGTACAGGCTTGCTGCATCTTTTCCTGCAACATACATCTGCAGCGCTCACCCTGAATGAAAACGCTGACCCGGATGTGCGCGGCGATCTTGAGCGCTGGCTGAATCAGGCGGTGCCAGAGAATGCGCCGTATTTTGAGCACACGCTGGAGGGGCCGGACGATATGCCCGCACATATAAAATCTTCCTTGCTGGGCGCCAGCCTCTCCGTGCCGGTGCGCGAGGGCCGGCTCTTGCTGGGGACATGGCAGGGTATCTGGCTGTGCGAGTTCCGTCGGCAGGGCGGGCCACGCTCTGTGGTGGTGACATTACAGTGCGCCTGAGCGGCCTCTTGACCGGATGACGCCAGGGTCGCTCACATATTTGCTACACAGTTACCCGCTTTCATGAGCGCCTTGCTTTGGCTGGTGTTGCTTCTGCTAGGTAATATCGGGCGCTGTCCGGCAGCCATCAGGCATAGGTCCGGTCTTTTTTGATGCCGACAGGGTTTTTGCATGAAAAACATTCTTCCCCTTTCTCTTGCCTTGGCGCTGGCCGCAGCATTGAGCGCCTGTGGCGCCGGTGGTGATGAGGAGGAGCAAATTGTTGCTACGACAAGCGGTGTATTTCGTGATGCCCCCGTCAGTGGCCTTTGGTACCAAAGCCGTACCGGTAACGGCTATACGAACAGCAAGGGCCAATTCCCTTACAAGCCCGGTGAGGTTTACACCTTTTTTGTGGGGCAGCTGAAGCTGGGCGCTTATACGCCCGACAGGGACAATGCGATGGTGACGCCGGCCAGTCTGGTTCCGGCCGGCACGGCCAACCGTGAAGCCATCATTGTCAATATTTCCCGTTTGCTGATGACGCTGGACGAAGACAATGACGCTTCCGATGGCATACAGATAAAACGCACGGTCGACGCGGCGGCAGTGGGTTGGCCTGCCATCAACTTCTCTACGGGTCTTGATGTCGATACAGCGGGTTCAAAGCCGCAACTCATTCTGACCGGCAATGGCGATGCCAGCTATCCCAGCATCCGCAAGCTTTATGCGGATACGCGCAGCTATGTGAGCGATGCTGCAGCGCGCACGCATCTTCAGGACAGCATGCGTTGTGCTTACGCTGGCAGCTATTTCGCAACGCCTACCGTTGCGGGGGTGCAGGAGCGTGTGGCCTTTGCCCTGACGGGCGATGGCGCGATCCAGGCCCTGCACTACATTCCCGCGCCGACTCCGGCCGTGGCGCGGGCCTACACGGCCGCGGCGGGCAGCTTCAGCTATGCCAGCCTGCTGTCCGCGGATGGCGCAGAAAAGGAACTGGACAGTGGCGGTGTAAAGCTGGTCTACAAACATCTGCTGAGCGACGCTGACCGTGTGTATGTGAAGGCGGGCAGTGATTTCGCGACCTTGTCCCGTATCGGCGGCAAGCCTTCGGCACAGTATCGTGTGTCCGGCATTCTCACGGTGCCGCGTGCAGCGGGCGACAACCATTATGTTTATGCCATGGACGTTGACGGCACCGCGGTAACAGGACGTATCGTGGACATACACAGCGCTACTGGTGCAGACCTGACCGGGACGCTCAGCGTGGGCAGCCTTTCCGCGAGCAGCACTTTGTCTGGGCGCAGCCTGACACTGAGCGGCACCTTTGTTTCCGGTTCCCTGACAGCAGCCACTTTCAAGGAAACGGATGCAGGTGTGGATGCCTCTGTGGCTTTCAGCCACACCGGCTGCAAACTCAATTGATGGATTGATGCGCATGAAAAAGCCGGCGTATGCCGGCTTTTTCATGCTCTCAATACCGTGATTACAAAACGGCCTTGCGCAAACGCAGTGCATTGCTGATGACCGATACCGAGCTCAGGCTCATGGCGGCGCTGGCCACCATGGGTGAGAGCAAAAGGCCAAAAACCGGATACAACAGACCGGCAGCCAGCGGTACACCCACGAAGTTGTATACGAAAGCAAAAAAAAGATTCTGTCTGATGTTTTTCATGGTGGCGCGACTCAAGGCGCGTGCCTTGGCAATGCCACGCAGATCGCCTTTCACCAGCACTACGCCGGCTGATTGCATGGCAATGTCAGTACCATTGCCCATGGCGATGCCGATATCGGCCTGGGCCAGTGCCGGCGCATCGTTGATGCCATCACCCGCCATCGCCACCTGGCGACCGGCCGCTTGCAGCTTTTTCACTTCTCGATGTTTTTCTTCCGGGCGTATTTCCGCAAGCACTTCGCTGATACCGAGTTCGCGTGCAATCGCTTCGGCCGTGATGCGGTTGTCGCCAGTGAGCATGACGATATGTATGCCTTCGGCCTTGAGCGCCTGCACGGCCTCCAGACTTCCGGCCTTGAGACGGTCGCTCACCGCCAGCAGGCCAAAAGCTTCGCGATTGCGGCTGAGCACCATCACGGTCTGGCCTTGCGCGCGCAAGGCCTGCGCTTCTTTTTCCAGTGCGCCCAGAGCAATGCCTTCATCACGGAACAGACGTTCATTGCCCAGCAGGATGCTTTCGCCGTTGATAGTGCCGGCGACACCGGCACCGGGGAGGTCCTGAAAATCCTGTACAGTCAGCAGCGCGATTTTTCTTTCTTTCGCGGCATTCACCAGAGTCTGTGCAACTGGATGCGAGCTCAGGGCATCCAGACTGGCCGCCAGTTGCAGCAGGCCGTTGCGGTCACCATTCACGGCACTCAGCGTGGACAGCGTGGGACGGCCTTCGGTCAGCGTTCCGGTCTTGTCGACAACAAGCGTGTCGATTTTTTCCAGCTGCTCCAGCGCCGTGGCGTCCTTGATGAGCACCCCTTCACGCGCACCACGGCCGACGCCGGTCATGATGGACATGGGCGTGGCCAGACCCAGCGCACAAGGGCAGGCAATGATGAGCACGGAGATGGCCGCCACCAGCGCGTGATTGAGTGCCGGTGCAGGACCCAGCCACCACCAGCCGATAAAAGCCGCCACAGCCACCATGATGACCAGGGGCACAAACCAGCCGGCTACCTGATCGGCGAGGCGCTGTATGGGCGCGCGTGAACGGGCGGCTTGCCCCACCAGCTCGACAATGCGGGCGAGCAGGGTGTCGCTGCCGATTTTTTCCGCCCGCATGACAAAGCTGCCACTGCCATTGAGTGTGCCGCCAGTGACGGCACTGTCCCTGATTTTTTCCACCGGCAGCGGCTCGCCGGTAATCATGGATTCATCCACGCTGGAGCGACCTTCCAGCACGCGGCCATCCACGGGAATTTTTTCACCGGGTTTTACGCGCAATTTGTCGCCCACCTGCACGGCGTGCAGGAAAATGCTTTCTTCGCCGGTTTCCGTAATACGGTTTGCATTTTCCGGTGCAAGCTTCAAGAGGCTGCGCAGGGCATCACCGGTTTGCGCGCGGGCGCGCAGCTCCAGCACTTGCCCCAGCAAAACCAGCGAGATGATGACGGCGGCGGCTTCGAAATAGAAAGGCGTCATGCCGTCCTGACGGAAGCTTTCCGGAATCAGGCCGGGGAAGAGTAGCGCCACCAGGCTGAAGCCATAGGCCGCGGCAACGCCGAGGCCGATAAGGCTGAACATATTGAGGTGGCGATGCAGAAAGGATTGCCCCATCAGGCGGAAAAACGGTGCGCCGGCCCAGAGCACGACAGGCGAGGCCAGACCGAGTTGTATCCAGCCGTAAGCGCCACCAAAACGGTGATGCCAGTTCATGCCGGGGATCATCTCGCTCATGGTGAGGAAAAGCAGCGGTGCGCTGAACAGCAGGCTGATCCAGAAACGACGCGCCATGGCGCGCAATTCACTGTCATCGTGTTCGGTCGTGATGCTCATGGGCTCCAGGGCCATGCCGCATTTAGGGCAGTCACCCGGGCCTTCCTGCACGATTTCCGGATGCATGGGGCAGGTATGGAGCGCGCCCTGCTGTACGGGCATCGCGATTTTTCTTTCGGGCTTGAGGTATTGCTCCGGAGCCGTCGTGAATTTTTTCACGCAGTGGGCGCTGCAGAAAAAATACGCCTGACCTTCATGTGTAGTCCGATGCGGACTGCTGCTGTCCACATTCATCCCGCAGACCGGGTCTTTAAGCCAGTGTGCGGAAGCAGTGCCGCTGCTCCCACAGCAGCCAGCATCTTTTTCAAGCGCTGCAGGAGCCGCTGCGGCTGCCTTGCTGGCGCTGCCACAGGATTTTTCCTTGGCGGCAGGAGAGCTGCTTTTTTCGGCGCAGCAGTCCGGGGCAACCGCGCTATTGGCCGGGGCCTTGTCGGCACGGGCACAGCATCCGTCCGGCTCATGCTTTTCATGATGCGCATGGTCCTGGTGCTCTGGCTGCTCGGCTTTGTTGTCATGCGAATGGCTCATGTTTCCTCCGGGACCTGTGACAGTCTGTGGATCATGCAGGCATGCTAAGGTCCGTAGTCTGGTACGGAGTCAAGGGCGGCTGTTTGATCAGGAGCACAGGCATGAGTGATATCAGTCCGGAAATGCGGCCGGGCAGGCTGACCATAGGCCGGCTTGCCCAGGCTGCCAAGGTGAATGTGGAGACCGTGCGTTATTACCAGCGCATAGGTCTGCTGGATGAGCCGGAGGCGCGAGGCACTTACCGGCAATATGGTGATGAGCATCTGCAGCAGTTGCAGTTCATACGTCGCGCCAAGGAAGCCGGGTTTTCGCTGGAAGAAATCCGTGAGCTGCTGCAGCTGGATGATGTGGCGGATCGCGCCCGTATCCGGCAATTGGCCAGCAGCCGTCTTGCCGATATCGATGCGCGCATACGTGATATGCAGGCGCTGTCGCGGCGCCTCAGGACACTGGTGGTGCAGTGTGAGGATGAAACCGGCAGTCCCTGTTGCCCCATTGTTGAAACGTTCCGGCACTGACGCCGCTTACAGAGCCCGGATTGTCCGGTCACTTGTGATTGGCTAGCCTGCTTTTCCCGGCTGACAGGGAGTGAAAGCCATGTCCATGCGAATTTTCTTCATGCCGGCGGCGCTTGTGCTGCTGGCGGCTTGTAATAATCCTTCGGACCCTGCGCCGCCATCGGATCCTGCAATGCCGCCGCATCCTGTACCCGAAACCTCTGTGCCTGCGCTTATCCCGAAAGCGCAGGCTGCCCCGCTTGTGGGTGCTGACAGCGATGTCCATGGCTGCAAGGCTTCGGCCGGCTACACCTGGTCGCAAGCGCAGGAGAAATGCTTGCGGCTGTTCGAGGCGGGCATCCGCCTGCATGCCCCGGTCTCCGGGGCGGCCATGGCCACGCAAGCGGCCTATGTGATTTTTGACGCTGAACGCAGGCGTGCCGAGCTTTTCCTGCCGGGAGAAAAGGGCTCTTTGCTGCTGGAATCCCGTGCTGCCGAAGCTGAGCGGTCCTGGGCCGCGGGCGAGTATCGCCTGCTGGCCAGCAAAGGTTATGTACTGCAAAAAGGCGGCAAGGCGATTTATGCCGGTGAGTGAAGAAGATTTGCGTTTTCTGCGCGGTTATCCCGAGCCGCTTTTGCAGCAGGTGAGGACCATGTTGATGGAAGAGCGGCTGGGGAGCTGGTTGACGCAGCGCTATCCCGGGCGGCACGACATCCAGAGTGACAAGGCCTTGTACCGTTATACCAATGAACTGCGGCAGCAGTATCTGCGTAATGCGCCTGCCATAGACCGCGTGCTCTATGACAGCAAACTGGATGTCGTGCAGCATGCCCTGGGGCTGCATACGGCCAGTTCGCGCCCGCATGGCGGTCGGCTGGTGGCGAAAAAGGAAATCCGTATTGCCAGCCTCTTTCGGGACGCAGCGCCGGAATTCCTCAACATGATCGTGGTGCACGAGCTTGCGCACCTGAAGGAAATGCAGCACAACAAGGCTTTCTACCAGCTCTGTGAACACATGCTGCCCGGCTATGCGCAGCTGGAATTCGATTTGCGACTTTTCCTGACCTGGCGTGCGCAGCCGGCGCGCTGAGGGTCGACCTTTTTCCGGATATCTTTCATGTCACCTGATGCATCTGGTGGTCACTGGCTCATCCTCAATGGCAAGGGCGCAGGCTCTCCCGAGGTGCGTGCCGCTGTGGTGGCGGCGCGTGCGCAAGGCCATGACCTCAAGGTGCGGGTGACCTGGGAAGCGGGCGATGCCGGTCGGCATGTGCAGGAGGCGGCAGCAGCGGGTGCCACGACCGTGATTGCCGGCGGCGGCGACGGCACCATCAACGAGATGGTGACCGCACTTTTGCGCCTGCCGCTCGCCAGGCGCCCGGCCCTGGGGATTTTGCCGCTGGGCACCGCCAATGATTTTGCGCATGGTGCCGGTATCCCCATGGAAGCAGCGCCTGCTTTGGAGCTGGCGCTGCAAGGCCGTCTCCGCAGTATTGATGCGGTAACGGTGAATGAGCGTGCTTTCCTGAACATGGCCACAGGTGGCTTTGGCGCCCAACTCACGGTGGAAACGCCGGAGGAGCAGAAGGCCTGGCTGGGCGGCTTTGCCTATCTGCTGACCGGCCTGACCCGTTTTCCCGGCATCACGGCCCAAGCAGGGCATATCAGTGGGCCGGATTTCGAGTGGAGCGGCCGTTTCCTCGTGCTGGCCATCGGTAATGGCCGGCAGGCCGGCGGCGGGCACAGGCTTTGTCCCGGGGCCCTGCTGGATAATGGCTTGCTGGATGTGCGCATCATTGCCGGCGGGGAGATACTGCCGGTCCTGATGGCGCGCTTGCTGGAGGGTGAGGATGGCGACAGCGTCATCAAGGCACGTCTGCCCTGGTTGATGCTGGAGACGCCAGAGGAGATCCATCTCAATCTGGATGGCGAGCCCATGAGCGGGCGCAAGTTCCATTTTGCAGTGCAGGCAGCGGCCTTGCGTTGCCGTTTGCCGGACGATTGCCCCTTGCTGTTGCCGGAAGCCACCGAAGAGCGGAGAGGAAGAGCATGAAACGTGCAGCAGGTTTTACCCTGATCGAGATGATGACCGTGCTGGTGATCCTGGGCATCTTGCTGTCGATTGCCATTCCTTCCTATGTCCTGCCCCTGGCCCGTGAGCAGGTGGATGAATCCCTGGAGCTGGTCGGCAAGCTGAAGGGTCATGTCGAGGTTTACTACGTCATGAATGGCAAGCTGCCTTTTACGGCTGAAGAGGCTGGCTTGCCGCCGGCCGGAAAAATATTGGGTAACTATCTCAAGGGCGTCGATTACCAGAACGGTGCGTTCCATCTCAAGTTTGGCAACAAGGCCGTTCCCTTGCTGCAGGACAAGATCATTACGGTGCGTGCCATTACGGTGCCCGGCTCTCCGGCGAGCCCCATGTCATGGGTATGCGGTTATTCGCCTGTGCCGACGGGAATGACGGCAGGTGATCATGACCACAGCTCGGTGCCGGCCAAATATCTGCCGGTGAAGTGCCGTGATGGCAGCCGCAAATGAGGATGTTTGCGCGGAGCTTCAGCACGGCAAACCGACCTCATTGCACCGCTGTGTGAAGCCGGTGTGTCAGTATCAGTCCTCTCCTTTTCCCCAGGGCCGCCTGCGCAGACAGTGACTGCAGGGCAGTCATGTCCTGCGTTCTTGAACAAGGACTGTGGGCGAGATGCATCCTGCAAGTGCGCGGCCTTCATGCACACTGCATGCTTGTGCAGGCGGCCGTGATTTACTCGCGCACTTTTCCCCGCATGGCTTTCACCTGACCGCGTTGCACCTTGCCTTCCACCCGACGCCGCTGTGAGGCTCGTGTCGGGCGGGTGGCGGTGCGCGCAGCCTGCTCGGTGGTGGCTTCGATAAAAAGCTCGCGCAGGCGCAACAGCGCATCCTCGCGATTCTTTTCCAGACTGCGGAAGCGCTGGGCCTTGATGACAATCACGCCCTCGGCGCTGATGCGCTGGTCGCGATGCAGGCAAAGTTGCTGTTTGATGGCTGCCGGCAGTGAGGAAGCGAGGATGTCGAAACGCAGATGCACGGCACTGGAAACCTTGTTGACGTTCTGGCCGCCATTCCCTTGGGCACGTATGGCCATGAACTCAACGTCATCCACATTCAACAGATCAGGATTGGCATGGCGCATAGGGGGTCATTTCCGGTCATCAGGGGCCAGCATACGCGGTTTTTCATCAGGAACCTCCTGTCAGGCTTGCACCCGGCTTTGCGCTGGTTAGAGTAAGCGCACTCATGCGGCCGCCTCATGCGGCCGTCAAAACAAAAAAAGACAGGAGCAGTCATGTCGGAGCAGGCAACGGTTGATTACATCGTAGTGGGCGGCGGTTCCGCCGGATGTGCCGTGGCTTCGCGCTTGAGCGAAGACCCGAATGTGTCAGTGGCCGTGCTTGAAGCGGGCGGTGATGGCGACAAATTCCTCATCCGTACGCCGGCCGCCGTGGTGCTCATGGTGCCCACCAAGATGAACAGCTGGACTTTCGACACCGTGCCCCAGCCCGGCCTCAACGGCCGTCTCGGCTACCAGCCGCGCGGCAAGGTCATGGGCGGTTCCTCCGCGGTGAATGCCATGGCCTATATCCGTGGCCACAAGAGTGATTACGACCACTGGGCGGCGCTGGGCAATACCGGCTGGTCCTTTGATGAAGTGCTGCCGTATTTCAAGAAGTCCGAGCACAACAACGCCATCCAGAATGAATGGCATGGCCAGGGCGGACCGCTGCGCGTCAGCAATTCCTTCACGGACAATCCCATGCAGCAGGTCTGGCTGGAGGCGGCAAAGCAGGTGGGTTATCCGCTCAACAACGACTTCAATGGCGCCACCCAGGAAGGCATAGGCATTTTCCAGGTCACGCAGGATAACGGCGAGCGCTGGAGTGCCTATCGCGGTTATCTGCAGCCGCATGCAGGCAAGCGCGCCAATCTGCGCATAGAAACCGCGGCCATGACCCAGCGCGTGATTTTTGACGGCAAGGTGGCCGCGGGGGTGGAGTACAAGCAGGGCGGCGTCACCAGGAAGCTCATGGCCAACCGTGAAGTGATTCTCTCCGCTGGCGCCTTCCAGTCGCCGCAATTGCTCATGCTCTCTGGTGTGGGTGATGCCGACGAGCTGAAAAAGCACGGCATTCCGGTTGTGCATCATCTGCCGGGTGTGGGCAAGAACCTGCAAGACCATCCGGATTTCATTTTCGGCTACAAATCCAAAAGCCTGGACCTGTTCGGTCTTTCCATTCCCGGCAGCTTCCGCATGCTGCGCGAAATCGGCCGCTACAGAAAAGAGCGTCGCGGCATGATTACCTCAAACTTTGCCGAAGGCTGCGGCTTCCTGAAAACCGATCCTGCGCTCGAGGCTCCGGATGTGCAGCTGCATTTCCTGACGGCGCTGGTGGACGATCACGCCCGCACCACGCATTTCGGCCACGGCCTTTCCTGCCACGTCTGCGTGCTGCGCCCCAAGGCGCGCGGTACCGTGGGCCTTGCTGATCGTCATGCAGAAACGGCGCCGGTGATTGATCCCAAATTCCTTGAGCACGAGGACGACGTGGAAACACTGGTGCGCGGCTTCAAGATGACCCGCAAGCTGATGCAGGCGCCAGCTTTCAAGCCCTTCATCACCAAGGACCTGTTCACGGCGAATGTGAAAACCGATGACGACATACGCGCCGTCATCCACCAGCGCGCCGATACCGTGTATCACCCGGTGGGCAGCTGCAAGATGGGCAGGGATGAACTCGCCGTGGTGGACCCGCAACTCAAGGTGCATGGCATCAGTGGCCTGCGTGTGGTGGATGCCTCCATCATGCCCACCCTGATCGGCGGCAATACCAATGCTCCTGCCATCATGATTGGCGAGAAAGCGGCCGACTTGATACGCCAGGCAAGATAAGCCGGGTTCCGCCGCTACAAAAAAAGCCCCGGCAGTGTCCGGGGCTTTTTATGGGCGGCCGCTTTTGTTGCGGCGCGCTTCACTTCAGTTTGTGATGCCGCGAAATGTCCTTGAAAACGATGCTCACGCCTTCGGTTCCGCCATTGTCCGTGGTCATCGGGGAGGCGGTGAATTCAGCGGCATAGACTTCATCAACACGGCGGACGGCGGCGATGAACTGGCTGCGTTCGCCGGCCAGGCAATTCGAGAGCATTTCACTCGTCAGCTCTTCTTCGGCATCGCCCACCAGGTGTGCGCTGAGCAGGCTGCCCAGCAGTGGATGATCATCATCCAGCAGGGCCGTTGCCGCCGCGTTGGCATACTGGATGCGCCCTTCCACATCGAGACGCAGGATGGCATCGCCCAGTGATTGCAGCAGCAGGTCGGCATGCTGCTTCAGGCGCTCGAGCCGGCGCATGCTGGCTTCAAAATTGGCATTGCTGAGTTCCAGATCGTGGTTCTTGCGATAAAGGTCGAGAAAGACCTTGACCTTGCGTTTGAAGATGATCGGGTCAAGCGGCTTTGCCAGGATGTCGACGGCACCACTTTCATAGGCCTTGAGCACATGTTCCTGGCTCAGGTTGATGGCCGTGACGAAGAGGACAGGGATGCCCTGGCTGCGGCTGTTGTCCTGCATCAGCCTGGCTACTTCGTAGCCGTCCATGTCCGGCATCTGTATATCCAGCAAGACCAGCGCAATTTTCTGACTCAGCATGATCTTCAGTGCTTCATTACCGGAGTTGGCGCGAATCAGCGTGGCATCGAACTCGTCCAGCAGCACTTCCAGCGACAAGAGATTGGCCTGCTGGTCGTCCACCAGCAGGATGCGGGGTTTTTCGGGAGCGGGAGCTTTGGCCATGATCACTTCCGGAGGTCTGGTGAAAAGCCGGCAGTATAGAGCAGGGCGCATGCGCGTCGTGAGTCTCTGCGCCGGCGCATGAGGCCTGCCAATGCGTCGGTTCTGTCAGTTGCCGCGCCGGTATTTTTGCGCTCTAGTGCGGTCCTGTCCTTGATAGATTGACGCCTTTGTCATGCCCGCCCTACGCCGTATTGCCCACCTCGACATGGATGCCTTTTACGCCTCAGTAGAGCTGCTGCGCTATCCGCAGCTGAAGGGCTTGCCCGTGGTTATCGGCGGCCGCTGGCGCCGTGAAGATGATGTGTTGGCGCGAGCGGCTGCAGAGGGCGCGCTGGCGCGTATTCCGCTGGCTGATTTTCCGCGCATACGCGATTACGTCGGGCGAGGTGTCATCACTACCGCCACGTATGCGGCACGGCAATTCGGTGTGGGTTCCGCCATGGGCATCATGAAGGCCGCCAGACTCTGCCCTGATGCCATCATGTTGCCGGTGGATTTCGACGAGTACCGCAAATATTCACGGCTCTTCAAAAGTGTGATCCTCGAGCATGCCGAGCTCATGGAGAACCGTGGCGTGGACGAGGTCTATATCGACTTCACGAATGTTCAGGGCGGCCAGGAAGACGGCGGGCGAAAGCTCGCCGAAACAATCCAGTCCGCCATTTTTGCGGCCACCGGCCTGACCTGCTCGGTGGGGGTGGCGCCGAACAAGCTGCTTGCCAAAATGGCCAGCGAATTCAACAAGCCCAATGGCATTTCCATTGTGCATGAGGGTGATCTGGAAACCCTGATCTGGCCCTTGCCCTGTCGCAAGATCAACGGCATAGGTCCGCGTACGGATGCAAAGCTCAACGCTTTCGGTATAGAGACCATTCGTGATCTGGCGCAGCGCGATCTGCGCTGGCTGAGGGAAAATTTTGGGGAAAGTTACGGGGCCTGGTTATATCGCGCGGCTCATGGCCAGGATGACAGGGCTGTTGTCACCAGCAGCGAGCCGGTGTCCATGAGCCGCGAAACCACGTTTGCCAATGATTTGCATGCAGTGACCAACAAGGCTGAGCTCGGCGCCATATTCACACGGCTATGTGAGCAGGTGGCGGCCGATCTTGAGCGCAAGGGCTATGTGGGCAAAACCGTGGGCATAAAAATCCGTTACGACAATTTCAAGGCCGCGACGCGAGACCATACCGCCGATTTTTATACCGCTGATGCCAAAGTCATACGCCAGCTGGCTGGCCAGTGCCTGAAGCGTGTGCCGCTGGAGCGGCGCTTGCGTTTGCTGGGAGTGCGTGTGGGCAGTCTGGCAAGGCGTGATGAAGTGGATGAAAGCGGCCAGCTGCCCGGTGAGGCACCACGCTCACGCAAGCAGGCTGATCCCAATCTTTCCCTGTTTGATGATCTTTGAAACGCTGGGTCAGCTACGGCCTCGCAGCGGCTCCAGCAAACCCTTCAGGCCGTTGTGATCAATTTCGTGCATCAGCAGCAGCAATTGTCCGAGCTTGCCGGGCGGGAAGCCTTCGCGCGCAAACCAGGCCAGATAATGGCCGGGCAGGTCGGCCAGCAGGCGACCCTTGTATTTGCCGTAGGGCATTTCCAGGGACACCAGTTGCTTGAGGTCTTCAGGCTGCATGTCGTTGCGCGTGGGGTGTCAAAGGCAGGGGCCGCGGCGGTCATTCACCGCGGATGTAGCTTTCCAGTTGGTTGATCAGGGATTGCTGGTCGGAAATGATGTCTTTCACGATGTCGCCGATGGAAATCATGCCGATCAGCTTGCCGTCCTCCAGCACGGGAAGATGGCGCAGGCGCTTTTCCGTCATCAACTCCATACAGTGTTTGCTGCCCTGTTTCGGGCTGACGGTGATTACGCTCGACGACATGATGTCACTGACGTCGGTGTTGTAAGAGGAACGCTCCATCAGCAGTACTTTGCGCGCATAGTCGCGCTCGCTGATGATGCCCACGACGCTCTCGCCTTCGGTGACGATCAGGGCGCCTATGCCTTTCTCGGCCATCAGCGTGATGGCCTCCAGCACCGTTGCATTGGGCGGAATCGTATAGGTCTGTGTCACGCCCTTGGTTTTGAGGATATCGGCGACGGTTTTCATGGCATCACTCCTTCGAAGAAGCTGCTTTTTAGCATAGATGTCCGTGTTTGGGAGAGCCTGCCTGTCAGGCTCTGGGGCAGCCTGGCGTGAGAGGGGGAGTCTGGTGTGACGCTTGTCACAGTCCGCGCTGGCGCTGGGCAGCGCGGTGGGCATACCGCTGATCATAAGCGGCACCGAAGACGCCCTTCATGACAGCGAACAGCTTGCCAGGCAGCCGCATGTCCGGCCTTGCAGCGGGTCTTCTGCACTGCGTCGAGAGACGCCATATTGCTGCTTTCATGAAGGGCTGGACACATGCTCGCGGTGGTAATGCGCTTCCATGAACGGCCGCCACTCGCCATTTTCATCCTGATACTGCGAGCTGAGGATGCGATGCGAGTCGCTCACGAAAGTATGTATGTCCTGGTAATTGGCCATCTTGTCCGGCGCGTCCATGCGTGGGCCGGTGGCATTGAGGGTGAGCACTTTTCCATCGGCAGAGAGCTCACCTTCATAAACCCAGAAGTAATCCATCATGCTGCCCAGCCAGCAGCCCACGAACTTCTTCTTGTTCCTGTCATAACCCAGCGTGAACTGCGTGCTGGCAGGATTGCCGTCGGGCATGGTGTGTTTGCCATTCACTTGTAGCCATATATCACCAAGCAGATGAGCGCTTTCGCTGGCGGTCCAGGTCGTGGCGGGATGATCGGGGCCGGCCGGGGCTTCACCTGTGGCGATCCAGTCGCCCAGAAATTTTTTCAACCATTCATGCTCTGTGCTTTTTTCCGTTTGCATGGCTTCTCTCCTTTGATTTTCTGACGCTTATTCCGCGCGGGATTCCTTATGTAGCGCAGTGGCGACTTTAGCCGCGCAAATTTCGCCGTGGCGCTGCGTGGCTAGAGCTTCTCCTGCAGGACGACGGGCGTGAATATTCATGACGCTTTTCCTGCCGCCGCGGCTTCTGACCCAGTCGTATTCCTGAGCTGGCCGCCACGCATGAGCAAGGCGCCAAGCACACCGGCCGCGATCGCAAACGCAGCGCCGGTGATGAAGGCCAGCTGGTAGCCCCCCGTGAGGGCTTGGGCGTGGCTGCTGCCTGCGGCGAGCAGGGTTTCCGTGCGCGCACCAGCCAGACTGGCCAGTACGGCAAGCCCGAGGGCGCCGCCCATCATGAATGCGGTATTCACCATGCCGGAAGCCAGTCCGGATTCGCCAGGCTGCACATCATTCATGGCGGCAAGCAAAACCGGGTTGAAGGCAATGCCGCCCCCCAGGCCCAGCAGCACCATGCCGGGAAAAACATGCAGCCAGAATTCACCGTTCACCGGGGCCAGCGAGAACAGGGCGAGACCGATGCCGGCGATCACGAGACCCACAGCCATGGGCAGGCGTATGCCGAAGCGCATCACCAGTCTGGCCGACAGGCCCAGGGAAAAAATCGCCATGATGAGGTCGGGCGGCAGAAAGGCGAGTCCTACCTGCATGGGGGTGTAGTTCAGCACCTGTTGCAGATACAAGGCGGAAATGAAGAACCAGGCAAACATGGCGGCCGCCCAGAGCACGCTCACCCCATTGGCAACAGCTACATTGCGCAGACGGAAAAGACCCAGCGGCATAAGCGGATGCTGGACGCGCGCCTCAATGAAAATGAACAGGGCAAACAGCACGACGGCGGCAGCCAGCATGCCCAGGGTTTGCAGGGACGCCCAGCCGGCTTCATTGCCGCCGACAATCGCATAGACCGCCAGCATCAGTGAGCTTGTGATCGTGAGCGCGCCGGCCCAGTCCAGCTTTTCGCCATGCGCTGTGCCTTTGCTGTCCGGCAACAGTTTTACCGAGAAGAAATACACGGCAATGCCTATGGGCAGATTGACCAGGAAGATCCAGTGCCAGCTCAGGGTGGTGAGTGCGCCACCCAGCAGTACGCCTATGCTGCCGCCCGCCGCACAGACAAAGCCGTAGACGCCCATGGCTTTGGCCCGGTCTTCATCTTCCGTGAACAGATCCATGATGAGCGACAGCGCAACAGCGGTGACAACAGCACCGCCGAGACCTTGTATGGCGCGTGCAAGGATGAGCACTTCCTTGCGATTGGCAAGGCCGCAGGCCACCGATGCCGCCGTGAAAAGAATCAGGCCGAGCAGAAAAAGTTTGCGATGTCCGAACAGATCACCCAGACGGCCGCCGAGCAGCAGGAAGCCGCCGAAGGTGAGCATATAGGCATTCACTACCCAGACCAGCGCCGTCTCGGTGAAGTGCAGGTCTTCACGTATGGAAGGCAGGGCGACATTCACGATGGTGGTGTCGAGCACGATCATGAGTACGCCGCAGCAGAGTACGTAAAGAGCAAGCCAGCGCTTCGGATTTTTTTTGTCCATGGTCTTCATGTCCACTGCTGTTCAGTTGCAGAGATTCAGTTAAGTGGCCGGGAGGCGTCCCTGTATGGCGCGCCGTTTAGCGTCTGCCAGGGCAGCAAAATGAGGCTCACCGGTGCACGGTGCCATCAATCCCTTGTTGTCCGGGTATGTGCTTGAGTGCGAGCACGCAGGTTTATTTCCCGGATTCCACATGGGAACGGAAACGGTCGAGAATGCTTTGCCAGCCCTCGCGTTGCAGCTCCAGGGGATTTTCATGCTCGGCATCAAAGGATTCGGTAATCGTTATGCCCTCAGCGCAGGTCTCAAAGCTGATGCACACACGGCGCTGGTCATCCATCACGTATTCAATGAGCTTTCCGGGCAGTACGCGGGTGTAAGTGCCTTCGAAATCAAAGCCCATGCTGCCATCGCGGGCCTCCATGCGATAACAGAACCGGCCACCTTCGCGCAGGTCGTTGCGGCTTTTCGGGGTGTGCCAGTCGTCGCTGGCGGCATTCCACTGCTGGATGTCCTCGGGCGTGGTCCAGGCGGACCAGACTTTTTCAGGGCTGGCCTTGACGGAGGTTTGAACGGTGATCCTGGGCATATTGTTGTCCTTGGTTTTCCGGTGCCATGGCATGAGGCCCGGTGCATGATCAAAGCTTTGCTGAGTTAATGCCTGACAGGCTGGCTGTCAAGCCAGGCTCTGCTGCGCTGCTCTTGTCGGTGACATGCCGAAACCCGGACCATGAAAATCCCGCTGCCGGCGACGCTGTTCAGGTTTTGTATTCTGTGGCTGTCAGCTGCAGTGGCCGGGTATCAATCCGCCCTGTAATTCGGGAGAATGACGCCCCTGAAAATACGGTGTTCATTTTGCTGGCGGAGTATGTCTTGCGCTGGCGCGCTGTTATCTCGCTCATTTTATCCGACGTCAGGTCCGCGTATGGAAATCAAGGTCAATTTTCTCGAAAAACTCCGGCTCGAAGCCAAATTCGATGACTTCACGGTGATAGCTGACCAGCCCATACGCTACAAAGGCGATGGTTCGGCGCCGGGGCCGTTCGATTATTTTCTGGTGTCCTCGGCTTTGTGTGCCGCTTACTTTGTGAAGCTGTATTGCCAGACCCGGAATATTTCTACCGATCATATCCGGCTGTCGCAGAACAATATTGTTGATCCGGAAAATCGCTACAAGCAGATATTCAAAATCCAGGTCGAGCTGCCGGCTGATATTTCTGAAAAAGACAGACAAGGTATTTTGCGTTCCATTGAGCGCTGTACAGTCAAGAAGGCCATACAGGCCGGTCCGGATTTTGTCATCGAGAGCGTTGAAAACATTGATGCTGATGCGCAAGCACTGCTGATGCCGAGCCTGGCCTCGGGAAGCAGTACCCGGATTCCGGGAAAGGACCTGCCCCTGGAAGAAACCATCGCCAATATGTCGGGCATCATGGCCGGCCTGGGCATGAAGATAGAGATCGCTTCATGGCGCAATATTGTGCCGAATGTGTGGTCTTTGCATGTTCGCGATGCCTACTCTCCCATGTGTTTTACCAATGGCAAGGGCTCTACCAAGGAAAGTGCGCTGGCTTCGGCACTGGGGGAATTCATTGAGCGCCTGAATTGCAATTTCTTCTATCACGGCCAGTTCTGGGGGGAAGACATCGCCAATGCCGATTTCGTGCATTATCCCGATGAAAAGTGGTTCAAGCCGGGCAAGAAAGACCAGTTGCCCAAAGAAATCCTGGATGAATACTGCCGCGATATTTACGACCCCGATGGCGAGCTGTGCGGTTCGCATTTGTATGACACCAACTCGGGTAATGTAGAGCGCGGTATCTGTTCGCTGCCTTTCGTGCGTCAGTCCGACGGAGAAGTGGTGTATTTCCCGTCCAATCTCTTGGAAAACCTGTTCCTGAGTAATGGCATGAGCGCGGGTAATACCGTGGCCGAGGCACAGGTGCAGTGCCTGTCCGAGATTTTCGAGCGTGCCGTCAAGCGGGAGATTCTGGAACGTGAAATGGCGCTGCCTGATGTGCCCCGGGAAGTTCTGGCCAAATATCCGGGAATTCTGGCCGGTATCCAGGCGCTTGAGGAGCAGGGCTTTCCGGTGCTGGTGAAGGATGCGTCGCTGGGCGGACGGTTTCCGGTGATGTGCGTCACGTTGATGAATCCGCGTACCGGTGGCGTGTTTGCCTCCTTCGGGGCCCATCCCAGTTTTGAAGTGGCGCTGGAGCGCAGCCTTACCGAGTTGCTGCAAGGCCGCAGCTTCGAAGGTCTGAACGATTTGCCCCGGCCGACCTTCCAGAGTAATGCGCTGACCGAGCCCAACAACTTTGTCGAGCACTTCATCGATTCCAGCGGTGTGGTGTCATGGCGCTTTTTCAGCGCGAAAGCGGATTGCGGATTTGTGGAGTGGGATTTCTCCGGACAGGGTGAGAATTCCAATGTCGAAGAGGCGGCCGCCCTGTTCGGCATCCTGGAACGCATGGGCAAAGAAGTGTATGTGGCGGTGTACGAGCATCTGGGCGCGGCGGCCTGCCGTATCCTGGTGCCGGATTATTCGGAAATCTATCCGGTCGAGGATCTGGTCTGGGATAACACCAATATAGCGCTGCAGTTCCGTGCCGATATCCTGAATCTGCATCGTCTGGATGATCAGCAGCTGCTGGCGCTGCTGGCGCGGCTGGAAGCAAGCGAGCTGGATGATTACACCGATATCGTCACCCTGATCGGCATCGAGTTTGATGACAATTCGGTCTGGGGGCAGCTCACTGTTCTTGAGTTGAAGCTGCTGATACATCTGGCCTTGCAGCAGCTGGAAGAGGCGCAGGAGCTGGTGGAAACCTTCCTGCAATACAATACCAACACGGTTGAACGCGGCCTGTTTTACCAGTGCATGAATGTGGTGCTGGAAGTGCTGCTCGATGATGAGCTGGCGCTGGAGGATTACGAGGCCAATTTCCGTCGCATGTTCGGTGATGAGCGCATGGCGGCGGTGCTGGGCTCGGTAGAGGGTAGTGTGCGCTTCCATGGCCTGACGCCAACCAGCATGAAGCTGGAGGGGCTGGACCGTCATCACCGCCTGATAGCCAGCATTAAAAAGCTGCATGCGGCAAGAGCCCGGGCAGGGGCTTCCTGATCATTTGCAGGACGGACTTTAGCCGCGTTCAGTTCTGCATGAAAAGCAGTCGTGGCTCAAGCCCCTCCTGCGCTCAAAGGAAGTTGAAGGCTGCGTGAAAACCTGTTTCATGAAATAAAAAGCCCCGCATGAGCGGGGCTTTTTATTGCGCGCGAACCTGAAAGAGTCAGGCGGCGTTCTCTTCAGCCTTGCTTTCGGGTTCCGCCGCCGTCACGGCTTCAATCGTCGTGGCGGCAATATCGGCAGCCAGCTGCGCGTACTGCTTCATGAGATCGTCGCGACGTTCCGGGTCCATATTGATGCGGTCGAGATCGCCTTTGTAGTGCTTGATCACGCGCTCATCCATGACCTTGTACCACCAGCTCGGGATATAGGCCGGCAGCAGCATGGAGGCGTAACCGCCGGGCAGCTGCGGGGCATTTTCAAAATGACGCAGGGCCTGGAAGCTGCGCGTGGGGTTGGCGTGATGATCGGAGTGACGTTGCAGCTGGTAGAGGAAAAGATTCGTCACGACCTCATTGCTGTTCCAGCTGTGTTCCGGCTTGGTACGTTCATATTTGCCGTTGGCATCCTTCTGGCGCAGCAGGCCGTAGTGCTCCACATAGTTGATGACTTCCAGCAAGCTGGCGCCGTATGCCGCCTGGCCGGCCAGGAAGGGGATGGCGCGGCGTCCGCCAACGGCAGCAGCGGCAGCAAAGAAGCCGGCGCTCATGGCCCAGCCTTGCAGCAGCTCGTTGTCCTTGTTCCAGAAACCCTTGCCCTTGCGAGCGAGGCGTTCCTTTTCAATTTTCACGGCTGACTTGAAGCCGCCGATCACGGTGCGCGGCAGGAATTTCCAGAAAGATTCGCCCATGCGGCTGGTAGCGGGATCTTCCGGCGTGGCCACGCGCTTGTGATGACCGAAGGGGTGCTCAACGGCGAAGTGCGTATAGCCGGTCGGGGCCAGTGCGAGCATGGACAACAGGCGGTCGGCGCGACCGTGCTTGTGGCTCAATTCGTGGCCGGTATTGATGGCGATGCCGTTGATGGCGCCCACGGAAAAGGTGAGGCCGATGTAATCGCTGAGCGGAATGTCCTTGCGGCCGGCTACGTAAGCGCCGAGGAAGGTGGCGGCGTACTGGGCCGGAATGAAGGCCTTCACGATCCACTCGTAGTATTTGTCGTTCTCGAGCCGGTCGATGGCGGTGGCCGGCGGATTGCTGGTGTCGTCACCGATCATCTTGTCGAGGGCGGGAATGATGCCGTGTACGAGCATGGGACCGGCCCAGGCGAGGGCACGCAGCTTCTTGGGCGCCACGGCATAGCCGGTGATGGCGGCGAGGCCGATGACAGGCAGGGCCGGGCTCAGCAGCCAGAGATAGCGCTTGGGGTCTTTCCAGTTGGCCTGGTTTCCGGCATCGGCTTCTGCGGCCTGCTTGAGAAGGGCATCGGGCGTTTGGGCGTTCATGGCTGGCTCCGTCTTGTTTTCCAGTGCAGGCATCTTGTCCGACAGACTGTGGCCGGAACAGATGCAGGCAGCCGGAAAACCAGCGTGAAACGCCGCCGGGGAGGATTGGCAGTCAGGAGAGGGCTTTGGGCTCCAAGAGGTCTTTGTTGGCGGCGCAGTCCCGGGGCTTGCGTGCTCCCGCCGTGAAAAACGGCGGGAGTGTCAGGCAAGGCTCAACCCTGTGGTGCGGTCGGCAAGCTGGGACGCAGCTTTGGCAGCGCAATACCGGCCATGCCACGCAGGGCGCCCCGGGTGATATCCAGCCAGTCGAAATAGTCGCGCCAGACCGTGATGCGGCCGTTTTCCACCTCGAAGGTCCCGCATACCCAGAAGGCCATATGCAGCGGGCCCAGCTTCAGTACATCGGTGCGCTCGGTGAGTACGGTATTGCCCTTGCTGGCGATACTGTGCAACTGCACTTCGAAATAGCGTCCTTCACGCAGCGCCTTGCGCATGAGTCCGGCCACGCGTCCGCCACCGCTGATCGTGGGTAGCGAGACATTGGTGTAGCGCAGCTCCGGGGCCAGCAGCGCGGCGATGCTGTCGTGGTCCCGGGCTTCCATGGCGCTCAGAAAGCGGCTGACGACGGCTTCAGGGGAATTCATGAACGACTCCTGGTGCATGACGGTTGCAACATGATCGCCTCAACCGCAGCTGACACGATCAATCACGCCTTTGATATTCAGGTAGAGGTTGAGGCGCGAGCCGTTGTATTCCATGGTCACACCGGTGCCGGCCTTGATGACACGTACAACCTTGGCCTGGGCATCGGCCTTGGCCTTGGCAATCAGGGCTTCGTCCGGCTTCTGGCCCAGCGCCCATTGTGCATTGGCATCGCCGCAGCCCATGGCAATTTCCGGAACGGGCTCCTCGTCCTTGGGGGCTGCCGTGGCACTGCAGGCCGCGAGACTGCCTGCCAGGGTGGCGGCCATGATGAGTGGGCGGGCCGCGATGCTGCTGAGGAAGCTGGGCATATTCTTTTTCTCCGCTGTGTCAGATAGCTGCCATCGGGTGCTTCAGGCTTCGGCATTCTTCATGATTCGGGCCGGTGCGCAAATTCTTTCTGGAGCTTCCTTCATCAATGGCAGGCTGCCCGCCGCCGGGCGCCTGCACATTACTGTCAGATCAGGGCTCAGGCTACGCGGGTGCCGGCTTGCGAGCCTGCGCTCCCCGCTTCGGCCGTGAGTGCATCCAGGCGTCCCTCACGCACATCGGCGGCGATTTTCTCGGCCAGCTCGCGATACTGCGCTTTCAGCTCGTCACGGCGCTCCGGGTCCCAGTTGATCTTGTCGAGATCGCCCTGGTAGTGGCGGATGACGCGCTCATCCATGAGCTTGGACCACCAGCCCGGGATATAGGCCGGCAGCAACATGCTGGCGTAGCCGCCCGGCAGCTGCGGTGATTCCGGGAAGTGGCGCAGGGCCTGGAAGCTGCGCGCCGGATAGGCATGGTGATCCGAATGCCGCTGCAGTTGGTAGAGCACGAGATTGGTCACCACATAATTGCTGTTCCAGCTGTGTTCGGGTGTGGTGCGTTCGTATTTGCCGTTCTCGTCTTTTTCACGCAGCAGGCCGTAGTGCTCGATATAGTTCACCACTTCCAGCAGGCTGGCGCCGTAAGCGCCCTGGGCAAGCAGGAAGGGAAGGGCGCGCGGTCCGCAAATGGCGGTGGTCACGCCGACAAAGCCGGCGGTAATCGCCCAGCCCTGCAGCAATTCATTTTCCAGACACCAGAAACTTTTGCCTTTGCGTGCCAGCCGCTTCGTTTCAATTTCAATCGCTGACTTGACGCCGCCGACCACGGTGCGCGGCAGGAATTTCCAGAACGATTCGCCCATGCGCGAGGAGGCCGGGTCTTCCGGCGTGGACACGCGCTTGTGATGGCCGAAATTATGCTCGACGGCAAAGTGCGTATAGAAGGTGGGCGCCAGTGCCAGCATGGCGCCGATGCGGTTGTGGCGCTCGTGCTTGTGGCCCAGTTCATGGCCGGTGACGATGGCGATGCCGTTCAGGGCGCCGGTGGAAATGGTGAGGCCGATGCGATCAGCCATGGGCACATTGTCGCGCGTGGCCAGCCAGCAGCCGAGCATCGTCATCACATACTGCGACGGAATGAAGGCCTTGGTGATGAGGTTGTAATAGCGGTCCTTTTCCAGCGCGGCAATTGCTTCATCGGGCGGATTGCTCTCGTCTTCACCGATCATCTTGTCGAGTGCGGGAATCAGGCCGTGCACGAGGGCCGGGCCGGTCCAGGCCAGCGCCCGCAGCTTTTTCGGCGCCAGTGCATACGCCGACATGGCGGCAATGCCTATTACCGGCAGGGCCGGGCTCAGCAGCCATTTATAGCGTTTGGGGTCTTTCCAGGGATTTTTCTTGTTCGCAGGCCGGGTGTTGTTGTCGATATGTTGGTCGGTGCGTGCGTTCATGCCGAGACTCTCGCGCGGTGGTTGATGCGCGCATTGTCTGTGCCGCAGATGCACCTCGACAGCATCCGGCGTCCGCTCCAGCAGCGTGAAACGCCGGCAGTGCTGTTGTTCTTGATATGGATCAAGCTGCGAGACAGCTTAGGCAGCAATGCAGATTGACGAGGCAGCTGCTTGCCCTCACTGATGTGATTACTGGCGGCGTACGATGATCTGATGTTCATGCGCGCATGGCGCATCAGTCAGCACGAAGCCGCCGGATTGCACGCCATAAAGGCGCATAAGGACAGGAATCTGGCCGGCCATGACATGGACTCGGCAGGCATCGCCTGTAGGCTGAGGCCTGCTGCGGATCGACCAGGCTGCGGTTTTGCCATTATCAGGAGCTCGCCATGAACAAGCCTTTACATACCACCATGGTCCAGGCAGACGAAATCCGGCGGGTTTTCGAACAGCAGCGCCGGACCGCCCTCGGTTTACGCGAATCCACCGTGGCCGAGCGCATTGCCCGTATCAAGAAACTGAAGGCGGCTGTGCTGGCACATCGGCAGCACATCATCGAGGCCGGCTTCAATGACTTCGGCAAGCCCCCGGCAGAAGTGGAGCTCACCGAAATCCTGCCGGTGATTGCCGAAGCCAACGACGCCATACGCCATTTGCGCGACTGGATGAAGCCGAAAAAAGTGCTGCCTTCGCGCATGGCTGTGGGCACCTCCGCCTATACGCAATACGAGCCCAAGGGCCGTGTGCTCATTATCGCGCCCTGGAATTATCCGGTGAACCTGAGTCTGGGGCCGCTGGTTTCGGCGATTGCGGCTGGCAATACCGCCATCATCAAGCCTTCGGAATTGACGCCGCATGCATCCGCCGTGACTGCAAAAATCCTGCGCGAAACCTTCACTGAGGATGAGGTGGCGCTGTTTGAAGGCGATGCGCCCGTGGCGCAAGCCCTGCTGGAGCTGCCGTTTGATCACATCTTTTTCACCGGCTCGCCAGCGGTGGGTAAAATCGTCATGGCTGCGGCTGCTAAAAACCTCACCAGTGTCACTCTGGAGCTGGGTGGAAAGTCCCCCACCATTGTCGATGAAAGTGCCGATCTCGCTGCGGCGGCGCAAAACATACTCTGGGCCAAATTCACCAATAACGGCCAGACCTGTATTGCGCCCGATCATGTGTATGTGCACAGCCATGTGAAAGAAGCGTTTATCCGGCATTGTGTGGCGACACTGGAGGCAGCCTATGGCAAAGGCGAAGCGCAGATCACCAGCAGCTCACTTGCGCGCATCGTGAACGAACGCCATGCCGCGCGTGTCAAAGCCCTTCTGGATGATGCCAAGGCCCGCGGTGCGCGCGTCTTGACCGGTGGAGTGGTGGTGGAGGGCCAGCGTTATGTTTCGCCTACCTTGCTCACCGATATTCCGCTTGATGCCAGCATCATGAGCGAAGAAATTTTCGGACCGCTGTTACCCATCATCAGCTATGACAGCCTCGATAGCGTGATTGCCCGCATCAATGCCGAGCCCAAGCCGCTGGCCCTGTACATATGGAGCACTAACGAGGCGCATATCAAGAAGGTGATGCAGCAAACGACCTCCGGTGGCGCCTGCATCAATCACTGCGTCATACAGTTCTTGCATGGCAATCTGCCTTTTGGCGGCGTCAACAACTCCGGTATCGGCAGCGGTCATGGCCACTACGGCTTCCTGGCTTTCTCGCATGAGCGCGCCGTCGTGCGCTCGCAGATCATGCTGGCGAAGATGTTCTATCCGCCGTACACGGAGGCGACGCGCCGCTTGCTGGGGATTTTTATCAAGACGGTGTGAGTGTTTGGCATTAATGAAAAATGCCGGCATATGCCGGCTTTTTTGTGGGCGTAGGTTGGGGTAAGGCAGAGCCGCACCCCAACGTTCTCTGCTTCAACGTTGATGCATGCACATTGATGTAGGGGTGCTTCGTGACTGGCTTCTACTGATACTTCGTATCGCGTTGCGCCTCGCCCGCGGGGCCTTATTTTCCACTACTCGGCTTGCAGCCTCGTCCTTCGGGCCGCCCAACAAAGCGGGCGTTCACCTCACTGCGTGAGGATGGGCTTCCTGCGTCAGCCCAACCTACAAGAGCTGTCGCCCCGGCAGGTTTTAGGCCGGGGCCCAGTGACTTTGCTTTTGATTTGGAGAGAGAAAGTCACTGGATTCCCGCCTTCGCGGGAATGACAGTTGTTTTAGTTAGGGCTGAATCGTGTTCGGAGCGCGATGCTTTGCTCTTGAACCCCCATTGAGCCTGCCGACCGGAGCAAGACCGGCCAAGGGGAGTGCGTACATGGATGTACGCACTAGCGCAGGTGAGGCAGGGACGCCGAATCTGCGCGACCCTTCGACGCCGGTTTTTTGGAGGGAGGGGACCCGGCAAAGCCGGGCAGG
>JACCDZ011492582.1_pt1 | contig 36739 bp, 24 predicted proteins | sample 7449551 | NCBI WGS metagenome assembly JACCDZ01 (sample SAMN15323452, study PRJNA562643) | freshwater metagenome | isolation source: river surface water | place: USA:Blue River Watershed | collected 2017-08-18 | reverse complement strand
GGCGCAGCGCCTGGTCCTGCAGCTGGCGGGGCGCCGAGCGGCGAAGCCGCTCCAGGGCCGCCGCCTGCCGGTGGTCCTCACGGGCCAGGCGCGCCTGGGCGGCATAGCGCAGGCGCTGGGCGTGGCGCTCGAGCTGCTGGTGCTGCGCGCCGACCCGGCCCGAGGGACGCCCCAGCCGCGCGGCGGCGCCATCGAGGCGCTGTGCCGCGCCATCGAGCCGGCGCCACGCGGCCGAGGACAACTGCTCCTGCAGGAGCGAGAGGCCCTGGAGCCAGTCTTCGCGGGGCCGGGCCACCAGCTCGGCAGCGGCCGTAGGCGTGGGCGCGCGCAGGTCGGCGCAGAAGTCGGCGATGGTGAAGTCGGTCTCGTGGCCCACGCCGCAGACCAGGGGCACGGGCGAGGCCACGATCGTCCGCGCCAGGCGCTCGTCGTTGAAGGCCCAGAGGTCCTCCAGCGAACCGCCGCCCCGAACCAGCAGGATCACGTCGAGCTCGCCCGCCTCGGCCCGCTGGTACAGCGCCTCGAGGGCCGCGATCAGCTCGCCCGGGGCCTGCGCGCCCTGCACGGCCGCTGGGGCCAGCAGCACGGGAACATGGGCCGCCCGGCGCTGCAAGGCGGTGGCGACGTCGTGCAGCGCCGCCGCCCCCCGTGAGGTGACCAGGCCGATGCCGCGCGGCAGGACCGGCAAGGGGCGCTTGCGGGCGGGGTCGAACAGGCCTTCGGCCTCCAGCTTTTCCTTGAGGCGGAGGAACTGCTCGAAAAGCGTGCCCTGGCCGGCCCGAACCAGGCTCTCGACGATGAGTTGCAGGTCGCCGCGGGCGTCGTACACGTCGAGCCGGCCGAGGACCTCCACGCTGTCGCCATCGCGCGGCTGGAAGCCCAGCAGGCTGGCCGAGCGGCGGAACATGGCGCAGCGGATCTGCCCGCTCGCATCCTTGAGGGTGAAGTAGCAGTGCCCGCTGGCGGCGCGGGTGAAGCCGGAGATCTCGCCGCGAACGGCCACCGGGTTGAACCGGGCATCGAGCGCGTCGGCCACGGCCCGGCACAAGGCGCCGACCGGCCAGACACGCCGGCTGGGCGGGTTCATACCGGCGTCCTCATTTCGCACGCGGTGTTAGTCCACAGGCTACAGGGAGCGTGGGCAGGCAGCGCATCCCCCCGGGACCCCGGCGCAAATGACGATTTTTCGTCGCAAGCTGTTGATTTCAATGGTTTTTTTTCTGCTGAATTTGTGACCGTTTTGTCACATTCACGATTTGATGCGGGTTGCAGCCGGGTGGGCGGGAGGTTCTGCACAAAGTTGTCCACAGGAAATGTGCGCTAATCGCCGACCCCGGCAAGGTGGCCGCCTACAGGGCCGCCGGCCTGTCCGATAATGCCGCGCCAAGCCCCTCAACGCACCCTGCATCGCAGGCCGGAGACTCCCCTTGTTTTCCATCATACAAGCCGCCGGATGGCCCATCTGGCCCCTGCTCGCCTGCTCCGTCGTGGCGCTGGCGCTGATCATCGAGCGGCTCATCAACCTCCAGCCTGCCCGCGTCGCGCCGCCGCAGCTGCTGGACGAGGCGATGGCGGTGTCACGCCAGGGCCTGCCCACGCCGGACGTGGTGGAGGAGCTGGCGCGCAACTCGGCCCTGGGCGAGGTCCTCGCCAGCGGCCTCGAGGCGGCGGCCCAGCGCGGGGCCGACGAGGAGACCCTGCGCGCGGCCATGGAAGCCAGCGGCCGCGCCGTGGCCCACAAGCTCGAGCGCTACCTCAGCGCCCTGGGCACCATCGCCTCGGCGGCCCCGCTGCTGGGCCTGCTGGGTACCGTCATCGGCCTGATCGAGATCTTCGGCTCGCAGGCGCCGGGCACCGGCGGCAGCAACCCGGCGCAGCTGGCGCAAGGCATCTCGATCGCCCTCTACAACACTGCCTTCGGCCTGATCGTGGCCATTCCCTCGCTGATCTTCTGGCGCCACTTCCGCGCCAAGGTCGACGCTTATGTGCTGGCCCTGGAGCTGGCGGCCGAGCGTTTCGCGCATCACCTCGTGCAGCTGCGTCGCCGCTGAGGGAGCCGCACCATGAAGTTCCAGGCCCGACGCAGCGATGAACCGGAGATCAACCTGATCCCGTTCATCGACGTGCTGCTGGTGATCCTCATCTTCCTGATGCTCTCGACCACCTACAGCAAGTTCACCGAGATGCAGCTGCGCCTGCCGGTGGCCGATGCCAATGCGCCGCGGGACCGGCCCAAGGAGGTGATCGTCGCCATCAGCGCCGACGGCCGCTACGCCGTCAACCGCGGCCCGGTCAATGGGCGCGGTGTGGACGCGGTCCTGGCGGCGCTGGACGGGGCGGCCAGCGCGGGCAATGGCAAGGACAGCATGATCGTGATCAGCGCCGATGCAGCCTCTCCCCACCAGGCCACCATCACGGTGCTCGAAGCCGCACGCCGCGGCGGCTACAGCCAGATCACCTTCGCCGCGCAGCGGCCTGCGGGCGGCAAGCCCTGAGCGCCGGTTTGATGGCCACCCACGACCTGCAGCACACCTGGACCCGGCGCGGACCGTTCGCCTGGGCCCTGCTGCCGGTGGCCGGGCTCTACGCCCTGCTCTCCGGCCTGCACCGGGGCGCGTATCGCCTGGGCCTGCGCAAGCCGCAGCGGCTGCCGGTTCCGGTGCTGGTGGTCGGCAATGTGGTGGCCGGCGGCGCGGGCAAGACGCCCATGGTCGTCGCCCTGGTCCGGCACCTGCAGGCCATGGGCCTGCGCGCCGGCGTGATCTCCCGGGGGCACGGCCGCACGAGCCGGGGTGTGCGTGAAGTCGGGGTCGACTCGGACGCCACCGACGCCGGCGACGAGCCGCTCCTGATCGCGCGCCGGACCGGTGTGCCGGTCTTCGTGGGCGAGCGGCGCGTTGAAGCCGGCCTGGCCTTGCTGGCGCGTCATCCCGAGGTGCAGGTGCTGGTCTGCGACGACGGCCTGCAGCACCGGGCGCTGGCGCGCGACCTCGAGATCTGCGTGTTCGACGAGCGGGACATCGGCAATGGCTGGCCCCTGCCGGCCGGGCCGCTGCGCGAGCCCTGGCCCCGGCCGGTCGACTTCATCCTCCGGCCCATGGCGGGCACGCCCGGCGTGGCGTCGTCCGCCGATGCGCGCGACGCCACGGCCCCTGCAGCGCCCACCTTCACGCTGGAGAGACGGTTGGCCGCCGAAGCGGTCAATGCGGCGGGTGAGCGTGCCTCACTGACCGATCTCGCAACCCGGTCGCCGCTGGCCCTGGCCGGCATTGCGCGGCCCTCGGCCTTCTTCGCGATGCTCGCCGCGGCGGGCTGCCCGCCAGCCGACACCCTGCCCCTGCCCGACCACCACGACTTCCGCCAGGGCCCGCTGCTACCCCAAGGCCGCGGCCTCGTTTGCACCGAGAAGGACGCGGTCAAGCTCTGGCCGCTGCGGCCCGACGCCTGGGCCGTGCCGCTCGAGGTCACGATCGAGGACGGCTTCTGGCGCGCCCTCGACGCGCGCCTGTCCCCACTCGTGCGCCAGACGGAGCCGGCGCCCGCAGGCCCGCGGCTATCATCGAGCGATGGATCCCAAACTGCTTGAACTGCTGGTGTGCCCGGTCACCAAGGGCCCGCTGGACCTGGACCGCGAGCGCCAGGAGCTCATCTCCCGCAGCGCCCGCCTCGCCTACCCGATCCGTGACGGCATTCCGGTCCTGCTGGAGAACGAAGCCCGCACGCTGAGCGACGAGGAACTCGAGCGCCTGCCGCCCCGCACGCCCCTGGTGTGAGCCATGGGGACTCCCTTCACCGTCCTGATTCCCGCGCGGCTCGCGTCGACCCGGCTGCCGGACAAGCCGCTGGCCGACATCGCCGGCAAGCCCATGGTCGTGCGCGTGGCCGAGCGCGCGCGGCAGTCACGCGCCAGCCGCGTGGTGGTGGCCGCTGACAGCCCCTCGATCCTGGAGGCCTGCGCGCGCCATGGCGTCGAGGCGCTGCCCACCCGGGCCGACCACCCCTCCGGCAGCGACCGGCTGGCCGAAGCCTGCCAGCTGCTCTCGCTGGGCGAGAAGGACATCGTGGTCAATGTGCAAGGCGACGAGCCGCTGATCGACCCCGCGCTCATTGATGCCGTCGCCGACCTGCTGGCGCTGCACCCGGAGGCCGCCATGTCCACGGCGGCGCACCCGATCGCCGACGCGGCCGAATTCGCCAACCCGAACGTGGTCAAGGTGGTCACCGACGCGCAGGGCCTCGCGCTGTACTTCAGCCGCGCGCCCATTCCCTGGTGGCGCGACGGCTCGGCCGCCGACCCTGGCCAGCCTGCGCTTCCTGAGCACCCGAGACCTCTGCGCCACGTCGGCATCTACGCCTACCGCGCCGGCTTCCTGCGCCAGTTTCCGCAGCTGCCGCCGGCGCCGGTGGAAAGCTGCGAGTCGCTCGAGCAACTGCGCGCGCTCTGGCATGGGCACCGCATCGCGGTGCACCTCACCGGCCATGCGCCGGGCCCCGGCGTGGACACCCCCGAGGACCTGGCGCGGGTGCGCGCCCTCTTCGAAGGCGCCACCCCGTCCGCGTAAGAACCGCGTGGGGGGCGCGTGCTATCCTCGAACGAGATGCGCGAGGGAGCGTCTGGTTGGTCTGATTGATCCCGCAAGCGCGCGCCGCACCGCCCCAAGGGGCAGGCATGTCGAGCCGGCGAGGCCCCGAGCAAGGGCCTGAGCCCGAATGCCGCAGCGGCCACAAGAACTTTCAAGACTCCGAGGACAAGCCATGAGACTGATTTTGTTGGGCGCGCCGGGCGCGGGCAAGGGCACGCAAGCCACTTTCATCTGCCAGAAGTACGGCATCCCGCAAATCTCCACCGGCGACATGCTGCGCGCGGCCGTGAAGGCCGGCACGCCGCTGGGCCTGGCGGCCAAGAAGGTCATGGACTCGGGCGCGCTGGTCAGCGACGACATCATCATCGGCCTGGTCAAGGAGCGCATCACGCAGGCCGACTGCGCCAACGGCTTCCTCTTCGACGGATTCCCCCGCACCATCCCGCAGGCCGAAGCCATGCGCGAGGCCGGCGTGAAGCTGGACTACGTGCTCGAGATCGACGTGCCCTTCGACGCCATCATCGAGCGCATGAGCGGCCGCCGTTCGCACCCGGCCTCGGGCCGCACCTACCACGTGAAGTTCAACCCGCCCAAGGTGGCCGGCGTCGACGACGTGACCGGCGAGCCCCTGGTACAGCGCGACGACGACAAGGAAGACACGGTCAAGAAGCGCCTGGACGTCTACGCCTCGCAGACCCGTCCGCTGGTCGACTACTACGCCCACTGGGCCAAGAGCGATGCGGCGGGCGCCCCCAAGTACCGCGCCATCAGCGGCATGGGCACCGTCGAGGAAATCACCGCCCGCGCGCTGGGCGCCCTCGCCAGCTGAAGGCCACGCGACCCACATGAAAAGGCGCCCGAGGGCGCCTTTTTCAATGGCGTGCCAACGCTCAGGAAGATTCGAGCATCAGCGCCAGTTGCAGGGCCACCCGCGCCTTGACCGGGGACAGGCCCGGGGCCGCCTCGATCGCATCGCTGGAATGGGCCAGCACCTGCCCCAGGGCGCAGCGGCTCGACCGCAGCACCTGCACCCCGGATTGCCGGGCCCGCAGGAGCGCTGCCTCCAGGTCCCGGGACAAGGTGCCGTTGCCCGTGCCCGCGGCCACCAGCGCGCGCACGCCGCTGGCCGCGAGCGCATCGACCACCGCGCCGCTGGCGCCCGCGTGATTGAGGACGATCTCCACCCGGGGCCAGGCCTCCGGCGCGAGGCGGGCCACCGCCGCAGCAAGCGCAGGGGCCTGTCCGTCCTGCGGCAGGGGCCAGGGCCGCAGCAGGCGCACCCGGCCCTCTTCCACCAGGCCCAGCGGGCCGGCCTCGCCACTGGAAAAGGCGTCGAGGCGATAGGGATGGACCTTGGCCACCTCGAGCGGGCCGTGGACCTGACCCGCGCAGACCGCCACGACGCCCCGGGCGCCCTCGCTGCAGGCCACTGCCACCGCATCGGCCAGGTTCTGGGGACCATCCGGCGCGAGCGCGTCGGCCGGCCGCATGGCGCAGGTGAGGACCACCGGCTTGGCGGGCGCCAGCACGCGGTGCAGGAAATAGGCAGTCTCCTCCAGCGTGTCGGTGCCATGGGTGATGACCAGGCCCTGGACATCGTCCTGCGCCAGCCAGTGGGCGCAGCGGGCCGCGAGCGCCTGCCAGACCGCAGGGCCCATGTCCTTGCTGTCCACCTGGGCGACCTGCTCGGCGAGCAGCGGCAGACCGCGGAGCGAGGGGATGGCCTGCACCAGCTGCTCGACCCCGACCTGGGCCGCCTGATAACCCAGGTGGCCGCCGGGGACGGCCCCTGTTCCAGCGGCCCCTGGCGTGTCTGCAGCCGCGGCGGGCGCGAGCCCCGCGATCGTGCCGCCCGTGCCCAAAACCACGATTTTTTTGCCCACCACTTGCACTTCCCGAAAAACTGGTTAAAAATACAGGTACTGGATATCGAAACAGTAATCCACTGCTTCACCGATCCAGGAACTCGCGGACAGCCGCAACGGCAATTGTGCTCGGGCTCACGCCCTGCCAGTCACCTGCCCGGCCAGCCGCCTCAGGAGCCCCACGCATGATCGAGACGCCCAAGCTCACGGCCCGCCAGCAACAGATTCTGGACCTGATCCAAAGCGCCATCGCGCGTACCGGCGCGCCGCCCACCCGTGCGGAAATCGCCTCTGAACTCGGCTTCAAGTCGGCTAACGCCGCCGAGGAGCACCTGCAGGCACTGGCCCGCAAGGGCGTGATCGAACTGGTCAGCGGCACCTCCCGCGGCATCCGCCTGCGCGGTGACGCCCTGCGCTCCATCAACGAGTCGCGGGTCAAGCAGTTCTCCCTGCCCCTGCAAAGCCTGGCCCAGCTGGCCCTGCCCCTGGTGGGCCGGGTCGCGGCAGGCTCGCCCATCCTGGCCCAGGAGCATGTGGACCAGACCTATTACGTCGAGAGCAGCCTGTTCCAGCGCCGCCCCGACTACCTGCTCAAGGTGCGCGGCATGTCCATGCGCGACGCCGGCATCATGGACGGCGACCTGCTCGCGGTCCAGGCCACCAAGGACGCCAAGAACGGCCAGATCGTCGTCGCCCGGCTGGGTGACGAGGTCACCGTCAAGCGCTTCAAGCGCAACCGCGAGCTGATCGAACTGCACCCCGAGAACCCCGACTACCCCACCATCGTGGTCGAGCCGGGCGAGCCCTTCGAGATCGAGGGCCTGGCGGTGGGCCTCATCCGCAACACCATGCTGATGTAAGCCCCTCCCCTTCACTTTCATCAGGCGCCACACAGGTGGCGGGCGTATGGCCAGAGAGGCCATCACCCTGGGCGGCGCCTTTCTTCCTGCAAATCCTGCCTGTGTCCAACCCTTTCTGATTCGTTCGAGGACTTCACATGGCAATCGCACTCCCTCTCATCGTCGAGCTGTTCCACTCCCTGGACCGCGCGGTCCAGTGGCTCTCCGGCGGCGACGCCGACTCCGGCGCGTCCGGGCGCTCCACGGGCCAGGGCAGCCAGGGTGGCCACCAGGCTCGCGAGCCCCAGGGCGGCCAGGGTTCTGGCAATGCACAGCGCCTGTGCCTGCCCAGCCACTCCCCGACCCAGGGTGCCCGTCAATGGGGTGGCCCGCTGCGCCTGCACCCGGGGCGTCGCGTCTACCGCGCCCTGCAACTGCCCCACTGACCGGCCCACACTCACGTTCATCTCCGGCGCCCCCTCCCCGCGAGCAAGGGGGCCAGCCCGGACATGCATCGGCATAGCCGAGGCTCAAAGTGCGCATGTGATCAAGGCACAATTGCCTGCATGAACATCGTGATCCTCGACGACTACCAGGATGCGGTCCGCAAGCTCAATTGCGCCGCCAAGCTGGAGGCCTATCCGGCCAAGGTCTACACCAACACGGTCAAGGGGATTGGCCAGCTGTCCGTGCGTCTGCGTGACGCGGATGTGATCGTCCTCATCCGGGAGCGCACCCAGATCAGCCGGCAGCTGATCGAGAAGCTTCCCCGCCTGAAGCTGATTGCGCAGACCGGTCGCGTGGGCCCGCATGTGGACGTCCAGGCCTGCACCGAGCGCGGCATCGTGGTCACCGAAGGCGTGGGCTCGCCAGTCGCACCGGCCGAGCTGACCTGGGCCCTGGTCATGGCCGCGATGCGTCGCCTGCCGCAGTACATCAGCACGCTCAAGCATGGTGCCTGGCAGCAGTCCGGCATGAAGGCCGCGTCGATGCCGGTGAACTTCGGCCTCGGCCAAGTGTTGCGCGGGAAGACGCTGGGCCTGTGGGGCTATGGCCGCATCGGTCAGATGGTCGCCGGCTACGGCAAGGCCTTCGGCATGCAGGTGATGGTCTGGGGCAGCCAGGACTCCCGCAACCGCGCAGTGGCGGATGGCCATATCGCCGCCTCCACCCGCGAGGCGTTCTTCAGCGAATCCGACGTGCTGAGCCTGCATCTGCGGCTCAACGAGCAGACCACTGGCATCGTCACCCTGGAAGACCTGAGCCGCATGAGGCCCACCTCCCTCCTGGTCAACACCTCCAGAGCGGAGCTGCTCGAGCCCGATGCGCTCATCGCCGCGCTCAACCGCGGCCGCCCCGGCATGGCCGCGATCGATGTGTTCGAAAGCGAGCCCATCCTGCAGGGCCATGCCCTCCTCCGCCTCGAGAACTGCATCTGCACGCCACACATCGGCTACGTCGAACAGGAGTCCTACGAGCTCTACTTCGGGGCCGCCTTCGACAACGTGGTGAACTTCATCCAGGGACAGCCGAGCAACGTGGTCAACCCGGCGGCGCTGCAGGTCCGGCGCTGAAGCGCTGGCGGAGCGCCCCGCGGGTCACACCCCTCAGCCGGTGCGCTGGCGCGGCGACGGATCGGCCTTTGGGTCGGTCGATTCCTGCGCTTTCAGCTCCAGCGGCTCCAGCTCAAAGTTGAGCAGGGTATCCAGGCCCTGTGCGAACCTCGCCTGGGACTCGGGGTCACGTGGACCTTTCTCGCGCGTGGGGTCCGGCGCAGCCGCCGGCTGGGCCAGCACCTCCTCGAGGTCAAAGTCCAGGTCGCGCGCGAGGCGCTGACTCGAAACCGGCAGGCTCCCGAGGGCGCGCGCGGCCGCAGACACAGGGGCAACATTCCCGACGGGCACCACCCCGGCACCGCCCACATTCCCCGCAAGGCCAACAGGCTCCGGCGTCTTGGCCGCATGCAGGACCTGGTGCAGGAAAAGCAGGTCACGATAGGCCTGGAGACCCAGCGGCTTCCCCTTCTCGTCGGTCGGCCTTCTGAAGATGGCCGCGTCGATCACCTTCTGGACCTCCGGCTCGGGCCAGGTCGCCTGGATCCGGGCAAGCAGCTCCGGGTGGGCTTCCAGGTCGTCATGGTCCGCGTCGAAGGCTTCGAAGGCCGGAACCTGGGCATTGAACAGCCACTCGAAATCACGGCGCAACTGGTCGTAGGCCTCCTTGCGGCCGAGCTTGTGCTGGATCTCCATCAGGTCCAGCCAGGCCAAGGCGCTGGACTGGGGATGGATCTGGATATGGTTCTGCAGGACCTCGATCGCTCGGTCGTAGTCACCCAGCGAAACGAAGAAATCCGCCTCCTGCTGGATGTCGTTCAGCTCATGGGTGCTGAGGTGCAGCGGTTCGGGCAGACGGGCATTCATCGACGCCAGGTTGCGTGTCATGCCATCGGCCTGACCGGTCCCGAGCGGTGTGGAACCGGGCATGCCCTCCGGTGTGGCGGGCTCCGGCTCGCTGGCGGGTGGCGTCGGGCCCGGGGACTCGATCAACGCATCGCCCCGAGGTTCGATGCCCTCCGGACGCGTGGCCTCCCCCGGCATCGCCGGACGCTGGGGCGTACGAATCACGGCGGCGGAACGGTCGGCGAGCGAGGAGAAACGGCCGGGGGCCGGTTCACCGCCCCGGGACCTCCGCCACGTCAGGGCGGCGAGCAGCAGGGACAGGGCCGACACGGCGCCCAGGCCGAGCACCAGCGGATTGGCATAACGCTCCCGCTCGGCCTCCACCGCGCGCGCGCGCAATTCGGCGGTCACAACACGGCTGTTCTGCAGCGCCTCCTGGAGCTTGCGGATCTCCGCCTCCAGGGCCTGGGTGCGGGCCGCATCGGCCGGGCTGCTTGCGTCCGCGGAAGCCGGGGCCAGCGGCGCGCCAGCGGCCGTCGTGCTCCGCGCCGCCGAAGCCGGCCCGGTGCCTGCTGCGGCGCCACCGGGCACCGCCGCAGCCACGCCCTGCGAAGCGGGAGAGCCAGCCCCCTGCAGGCGGATGTCGAGCGGGTCGAGCCGCAGGCGGGGCCGCTCGGTCACAGGCGCAGCGGGCGCAGGTGCAGCGGTGGGGGGCGTGGTACGAGGCCGGGTCGGACGGCTCGCGATGGCGGCGGCAGGCGCTGCGGTGCTGGCAGCCGGCCCTTCGGACGTGACGCTGGCACCTCCGGGCGGGACACTGGCGGTCCCTCCGGTCCCGCTCGTTGAGGCGCCACCCGCCAGGCCTGTCGGGCCTCCGGCCTCCGGATCCGCACCGAAGGCTCTTGCGCCGTCCACCAGCAGCGGCGCAGCAGCCAGGACCGGCGTCCGGTCGCCGGCCGGCTCGTCCGCCAGCAGCACGAAGCGGCGGGTGAGCTTCTGCGCGCACCCGACCCGCAGCTGCAGGGAGACGAAGGGCTCATCCAGCGGCGCGCTGGCCCGCACGCGGACCAGCACGTTGTCGCCCGAGCCGCTCACCTGGAGGTTGATCAGTCGCGGGCTGACCCGGGACTCGCCATAGTTCACCTCCACCTCCGGGCACAGGTCTGCCGGATCCATGCCCGGGTCGAGCGCGACCGGCACCAGGACTTCCAGCGGGCGGCCGAGCACCGCCTGTCCCTGCTGGCGGCCGATGGTCAGCGCCGAACCGGTGCCCGTCACGCAGAGCAGTGAAACCAGGCCCAGACAGTGCAGTAGACGGATATTGCTCATCGTTTTGGCCATTCTTGCACAACAGAGTACTTCTGTGTCAATTTTCTGACGTAAGGAATCGGCCGCTTGCCACTGGCCAACGCCCCCGTCCGCCCCAGCGTCGCGGGGGTGACGCGGGCCCCTCCGCCCGGCCGGGCCACGTGAAAGTCCCCGCCGATAATTCTTTCCATGCAAGCCAAATACGACACGGATTTCAAGGTGGTTGCCGTCATCGGCGCAGGGGCCATGGGCCGGGGAATTGCCCAGCTGGCCGCCCAGGCCGGCTGTCAGGTCCGCCTGTTCGACCAGCAGGCCGGAGCGGTGGACGCCGCCCGCCAGGCCATCGGGTCCCAATGGGACCGGATGCAGGAAAAGGGCAAGCTGGACGCAGCCGAGGTCGGTGCGCTCAAGGGCCGGCTGCAGGGGGCAGACAGCCTGGAGGCCCTGGCCGGCAGCGACCTGGCCATCGAGGCCATCGTCGAGCGACTGGACGTCAAGCGCCAGCTCTTCGCCTCCCTCGAGCCCATCCTGGGTCCGGACGCGGTCCTGGCCAGCAACACCTCCTCGCTGTCCATCACCGCCCTGGGCGCGGGCGTACAAAAGCCGGAGCGCCTGGCCGGCCTGCACTTCTTCAACCCGGTACCGCTGATGAAGGTGGTCGAGGTCATTCCCGGCCTGCGCACCGAGGCCGCCGTCTGCGAGCGCCTCGCCAAGCTGGTGAAGGCCATGGGCCACACCCCGGTGCGCGCCCAGGACACGCCCGGCTTCATCGTCAACCACGCCGGCCGCGCCTACAACACAGAGGCCCTGCGCATCGTGGGCGAGGGCATTGCCGACTTCGCCACCGTCGACCGCATCCTGCGTGACCAGGTGGGCTTCCGCCTCGGCCCCTTCGAGCTGATGGACCTCACCGCGCTCGACGTGTCGCAGCCGGTGATGGAGTCGATCTACCACCAGTACTACGAGGAGCCGCGCTACCGCCCCAGCGTGATCGCCGCCCAGCGCCTGGCGGGCGGTGTCCTCGGCCGCAAGACCGGCGCCGGCTTCTACCGCTACCAGGACAACCAGGCCCAGGTGCCGCCCGAGCCGGCCGCGCCCCAGGTGGCCGAGATCCCGCCGGTGTGGGTGTCGCCGCGCGCCGCCCGCCGCGCCGAGCTGCTGCAGCTGCTCAAGGACCTGGGCGCCCAGATCGAGACCGGCGCCTCGCCGTCCATGAACGCCCTGACCCTGGTGGCGCCCCTGGGCTTCGACGTGACCACCGTGGCCGTGGTCGACCGGCACGACCCGGCGCGCACCGTGGGCATCGACCTGCTGGTGGAAGACGCCGCCACCCGCCGCCGGGTGCTGGCCACCAACCCCGCCACCCGCAGCGACATGCGCGACGCCGCGCACGCCCTGTTCGCCCGCGACGGCAAGCCGGTGAGCGTGATCCGCGACTCCGGCGGCTTCGTGACCCAGCGCGTGGTGGCCAGCATCGTCAACCTGGCCACCGACATTTGCCAGCAGGGCATCTGCACCCCGGCCGACCTGGAAACCGCAGTGACGCTGGGCCTGGGCTACCCCCTGGGCCCGCTGGCGATGGGCGACCGCTGGGGCGGCGCCAGCATCCTCGAGGTGCTGTTCAACATGCAGACCGTCTACGGCGACACCCGCTACCGCCCCAGCCCCTGGCTGCGCCGCCGCGCCGCCATCGGCCTCTCGCTGCGCCACGAAGAGGCCTGATCCATGCCCGCCGAACTCAAAAGCAGCGCCCAGGGCCAGACCCTGGTGCTCACCATCTCCAACCCGGAGCACCGCAACGCCCTGGGCCCGGAGATCTACGCCGCCGGCGTGGAGGCGCTGTCCGTGGCGGAGACCGCGCCCGATGTGCGCAGCGTGGTCATCACCGGCGAGGGCGCGATGTTCTGCGCCGGCGGGCAGCTGCAGCGGCTGCAGGCCAACCGGCAGCAGCCGCCCTCGGTGCAGGCCGAATCCATCGAGGGCCTGCACGCCTGGGTCGAGGCGATCCGCACCTGCCCCAAGCCGGTGATCGCCGCGGTCGAGGGCGCGGCCGCCGGCGCCGGCTTCTCGCTGGCCCTGGCCTGCGACTTCCTGGTCGCGGCCGAGAACGCGGTCTTCGTCATGGCCTACGCCAACATCGCGCTCTCGCCCGATGGCGGCGGCAGCTGGAGCCTGTCACGCGCCCTGCCCCGGTCCCTGGCGACCGAGCTGCTCATGACCGGCGACAAGATCGGCGCGCAGCGCCTGCGCGAACTGGGCGTGGTCAACCTGGCCACCACCCCGGGCACGGCCCTGGCCCAGGCCCTGGCGCTGGCCGAGCGCCTCAACGCCAGGGCGCCGAACGCCCTGGCCAGCATCAAGGAACTGGTCAACGAGGCCACCGTGAGCAATCTGCACGACCAGCTCTCGCGCGAGCGCGACCACTTCGTGCGCAACCTCCACCACCGCAACGCGGGCATTGCGATCGAGGCCTTCCTCGCCAAGCAGACCCCGCGCTTCGACTGAGCGCCCCTCCGCTCCGAGGGAGGCGCCGGTCCCGCAGGCGACAATCGCGGCTGATTCAGTCGCTGACATGACAGACCATGGATGAACCCATTCTTACCATCGAGGAACGAGAGGCGATCAACACGGGCCGCTGGTTCAGCACCCTGTCGCCTTCCCTCCGACACGACATATTTCGATGCGCCTACGTCAAGCGCTTCAGGGACGGCGAGCTGATCGTCGCCCGGGGCGACACCGCCGAGGAATGGACTGCCTGCGCCAAGGGCGCGGTGCGGGTGTCGTCGACTTCAATCACCGGCAAGCAGATCACCTTCACCTACGTCGAGCCGGGCATCTGGTTCGGGGACATCTCCATCTTCGACGGGGATGCGCGCACGCACGACGCCTATGCGCATGGCGAGACCTCGATCCTGTGCGTGGCCAAGGCCGACTTCCACAAGATCCTCGCCCAGCACGTCGAGCTGTACGACGCGCTGCTGCGCCTGCAGGCGCGGCGCAGCCGGCAGCTGTTCGGCCTGATCGAGGACCTCAACACCCTGCCCCTGCGCGCGCGCCTGGCCAAGCAGCTGCTGCACCTGGTGCGCAGCTACGGCGTGGCCAGCCTGTCCGACGGCACCGAGATCCGCATCGGCCTGCAGCTGGCGCAGGAAGAACTCGCGCAGCTCCTGGGTGCTTCTCGTCAGCGGGTCAACCAGGAGCTCAAGGCCATGGAGCGCGAGAACGCGATCCGCATCGAGCCCGGCGGCCTGGTGGTCCGGGACCGGCCGGCGCTGATGCGCATCGTCGAAGCCGACAGCGACCGGGCCTGACATCCACCTCCCCGACGGAGCGCCCCCCGACATGAGCACCGATTTCTCCGCCTTCGAGGGCACCCGCCCCGTCTCCGACAAGCACGCCTTCGACACCGGCGCGCTCGCGGCCTGGCTGCGCGAGCAGCTGCCCGGCTTCGAGGGGCCGCTCACGGTCGAAATGTTCAAGGGCGGGCAGTCCAACCCCACCTACAAGCTGCTCACGCCCGGCCGCGCCTACGTGATGCGGGCCAAGCCCGGCCCGGTGGCCAGGCTGCTGCCCTCGGCCCATGCCATTGAGCGCGAGTTCAAGGTGATGCGGGGCCTGGCCGGCACTGGGGTGCCGGTGCCCGAGATGCTGTGCCTGTGCGAGGACGAGTCCGTCATCGGACGCGCCTTCTACCTGATGGAGTTCAAGCAGGGCCGGGTGCTGTGGGACCAGTCGCTCCCGGGCATGACCCCGGCCGAGCGCGGCGAGATCTATGACGAGATGAACCGGGTGATCGCCGCCCTGCACACCGTCGACTTCGCCGCCCGGGGCCTGGCCGACTACGGCAAGCCGGGCAGCTACTTCGAGCGGCAGATCGGCCGCTGGACCAAGCAGTACCTGGCCTCCGTCACCGAGCCCATTCCCGAGATGGACCGCCTGATCGAGTGGCTGCCGGCGCACATGCCCGCCAGCGCCCGCGACGAGGCCTGCGTGTCCATCGTCCACGGCGACTTCCGCCTGGACAACCTGATGTTCCACCCCACCGAGCCGAAAGTGATCGCGGTGCTCGATTGGGAGCTCTCGACCCTGGGCCACCCGCTGGCCGACTTCAGCTACCACTGCATGTCCTGGCACATCCCGCCGGGTCAGTTCCGCGGCATCGGCGGGCTGGACCTGAAGGCGCTGGGCATCCCCTCCGAGTCCGACTACATCCGCCGCTGGTGCGAACGCACCGGCATCGCCACCCCCGAAGCGCTGGCCCAGGACTGGAACTTCTACCTGGCCTACAACCTGTTCCGCCTGGCCGGCATCCTGCAAGGCATTGCCAAGCGCGCCCTGGACGGCACCGCCTCCAGCGCCCAGGCCGCCAGCGCGGGCGCAGGCGCGCGGGGCCTGGCCGAGATGGCCTGGGGTTTCGCCCAGCGAAGCCGCTGAAGCACGGCCACACCCAAGAATCACACGAGAGAGAAAGAAAGAGAGACACCATGGACTTCGAGTACTCCGACCGCACCAAGGACTTCCAGGCTCGCCTGCTCAGGTTCATGGACGACCACATCTATCCCAACGAGAAGACCTACGCCGAGCAGATGGCGGCCCACACCGCCGCCGGCAACCGCTGGCAGCCGCTACCCCTGATCGAGGAACTCAAGGAAAAGGCCAAGAAGGCCGGCCTGTGGAACCTGTGGCTGCCGGCGGACACCGCCGAGATCGCTGGCGTCGAGGGCGCGGGCCTGACCAACCAGGAGTACGCGCCCCTGGCCGAGACCATGGGCCGCGTGGTCTGGGCGCCCGAGGTGTTCAACTGCAGCGCCCCCGACACCGGCAACATGGAGACCATCGCCCGCTACGGCAACGAGCAGCAGCGCCGCCAATGGCTGCTGCCCCTGCTGCGCGGCGAGATCCGCTCGGCATTCGCGATGACCGAGCCCGAGGTCGCCTCCTCCGACGCCACCAACATCTGCACCCGCATCGAGCGCCAGGGCGACGAGTACGTGATCAACGGCCACAAGTGGTGGATCTCCGGCGCACCCGACCCGCGCTGCAAGATCTTCATCGTCATGGGCAAGACCGATCCCGAGGCGCCCAAGCACTCTCAGCAAAGCATGATCCTGGTGCCCGCCGACACCCCCGGCATCCGCATCGTGCGCCCGCTGCCGGTGTTCGGCTACGACGACGCGCCCCACGGCCATGCCGAGATGTACTTCGAAAACGTGCGCGTGCCGGCCGAGAACATCCTGCTGGGTGAAGGCCGCGGCTTCGAGATCGCCCAGGGCCGCCTCGGCCCCGGCCGTATCCACCACTGCATGCGCCTGATCGGCCAGGCCGAGCGCGCGCTGGAATACATGTGCAAGCGCACCCTGCAACGGGTGGCCTTCGGCAAGCCGGTGGCCCACCAGACCGTGACCCAGGAGCGCATCGCCGAGGCCCGCTGCCGCATCGACATGGCGCGCCTGCTCACGCTCAAGACCGCCTGGATGATGGACGTGGCCGGCAACAAGACCGCCAAGAGCGAGATCGCAATGATCAAGGTGGTCGCGCCGAGCATGGCCTGCCAGGTGATCGACTGGGCCATTCAGGCCCACGGCGCCGGCGGCATGAGAGACGACTTCCCGCTGGCCTACTCGTACGCGAATGCGCGCACCCTGCGCTTTGCCGACGGCCCGGACGAAGTGCACCGCAACGCCATCGCCAAGTGGGAGCTGGGCCGCTGGGGCAGCTTCGGCCAGCACGAGCCGGTGCCGATCACCCGCGGCAGCTGATTCGACCTGCGCGCGAAGTCCCCGAACAAGCAGTACCCATGATCGACCTCTACTCCTGGCCTACGCCCAACGGGCACAAGATCCACATCATGCTGGAGGAGTGCCGCCTCCCCTACCGCGTCCATGCGGTGAACATCTCGGCGAACGAGCAGTTCAAGCCCGAGTTCCTCGCCATCAGCCCGAACAACAAGATCCCGGCGATGGTCGACAGCGAGGGCCCCGACGGCAAGCCGATCTCGATCTTCGAGTCCGGCGCGATGCTGGTCTACCTGGCCGGCAAGACCGGCAAGTTCCTGGGCAAGACCGACCGCGCCCGCTACGAGACCCTGCAGTGGCTGATGTTCCAGATGGGGGGCGTGGGCCCGATGCTGGGGCAGGCGCACCACTTCCGCATCTACGCGCCCGAGAAGGTGCCCTACGCCATCGACCGCTACTCCAACGAGGCCAAGCGCCTCTACGGCGTGCTCGAGAAGCGCCTGTCGCAGAGCAAGTTCCTCGCGGGCAAGGACTACACCATCGCCGACATCGCGGTCTTCCCCTGGATCCGCAGCTGGGAGCGCCAGGGCGTGCAGCTCACCGATTACCCGGCGGTGAAGCAATGGTTTGACGCCATAGACGCCCGCCCCGCGGTCAAGCGCGGCGTGCAGGTGCTGGCCGACCTGCGCAAGCCCTGATCCTTCGCGCCGGGGGCGCGTGCCGGCGAGCGGGCGTTTCGATACACCGCCCGCCGGCCACGCGCCCACAATCTGCGCCCACAATCTGCGCCCACAATCCGCGCATGCAGCCCGACACGCGCCTCGTCGCCGACATCGGCGGCACCCACATCCGACTGGCCTGGCTCGAAGGTCCTGGCGCGGCGCAGCCCGCGCGCGACACCCGCGTGCTGGCCTGCGCCGACTTTCCCGGCGTCGAGGCGGCCATCCGCCACTACCTGCAGGCCACCGGCGCGCCCGCGCCTCGGCAGGCGGCGCTGGGCATCGCCAACCCGGTCACCGGCGACAAGGTCCGCATGACCAACCGCCGCTGGCACTTCTCGCAGCGCCAGCTGCGGCAGGCCCTGGGCCTGGAGCGGCTCGTGGTGATCAACGACTTCACCGCCCTCGCCCTCGCCCTGCCCCTGCTCGACCCGGCGCTGCTGCGGCAGGTGGGCGGCGGCCCGGGCGTGCCGGGCGCGGCGGTGGCCCTGATCGGCCCGGGCACCGGCCTGGGCGTGTCGGGGCTGGTGCCGGCATCCGGCCTGGCGGACGTGCCGTCGGCGGCGGCCCCCGTCGCCGCGATTGCCGGCGAAGGCGGCCATGTGACGCTCGCGGCCGAGACGGCGCTGGAGTTCCAGGTCATCGGGCAGCTGCAGCGCCGCTACGGCCATGTCTCAGCCGAGCGGGTGCTGTGCGGACAAGGGCTGGTGGACCTGTACCACGCCCTTCTCGCCCTGCAGGGCGACGCCGGCATCGACCTGCATGACCCGGCCGAGGTCAGCGCGCGCGCGCTGGACGGAAGCGACCCGCTGGCGGTGCAGACGCTGCAGATGTTCTGCGGCTGGCTCGGCAGCGTGGCAGGCAACCTGGCGCTCACCCTGGGCGCGCGCGGCGGCGTGTATATCGGCGGCGGCATCGTGCCGCGCCTGGGAGAATGGTTCGCGCGCTCTCCGTTCCGCGAGCGCTTCGAGGCCAAGGGGCGCTTTCGCGACTACCTCGCGCCCATCCCCTGCTGGGTCATCGACGCCCAGGCCAACCCGGCGCTGCTCGGGCTCGCGCGGGTCCTCGGCTGAACTCGGCACCACGCGCGGAAGGTCCGTCACCGGTCGCCCGTCGCGCGCAGAGGCGGTAACAGACGGACAAGCATTCCCTCGGCCCATCCACAGCCGCGCCCTTCCCTGCGTGCTAAGGTGCCCGGCCGGAGACTAGGCCCGCGAGCGAGGCACGGTGCGGCCGCCTGTGCCGCGACGCCTCCGGCTGGAACCATGCAAGCACCCCCGGCGCTCGAGAACGAAGCCCAGCGACTGCGTCGGCTGCGGCAGCTGGCCGTGCTCGACACCGAGGCCGAGGCGGTGCTGGATGCGTTCACCGAACTGGCCGCGTCCATCACCGGGATGCCGATCGCGCTGATCACCCTGGTCGACCACGACCGGCAGTGGTTCAAGTCGGCGGTGGGCATGCCCCAGGGCGGGCAGACGCCGCGCTCGCTGTCCTTCTGCGGGCATGCCATCGGCGGCGACAAGATCTTCGAGGTCGAGGACGCCCGGCAAGACCCGCGCTTTTCCGACAACCCCTATGTGCTGCACGCGCCCCATGTCGCGCACTACGCCGGCGCGCCTCTGGTCATGCCGGGGGGCGAGCGCATCGGCACGCTCTGCGTGGTCGGCGACCAGCCGGGCAAGCTGGCAGAGCGGACACGCCAGCAGCTGGTGACCCTGGCCCAGAGTGTGGTGCGGGTCCTGCTCATGCGCGAGAACGAGCGCAGCCTGGAAACCCGGCTGGAGACCGAGCGCGCCCTGCGGCTCTCGGAAGTCCGCTGGCAGGTCATGACCGACCTGCTGCCACAGATCGTCTGGTCGGCCGGGCCCGCGGGGGAACAGGCCGCCTTCAACCAGCGCTGGACCGAGTTCACCGGCGTGCCCGCCCTCCTCGCCGACGCCGGGACCTGGCTGACGCGGATCCATCCAGAGGATCAGGCGGAGGCCCGCGCGGCGTGGCAGCAGAGCCTGGAGCGCGGCGACGCCTTCGAGCGCGAGTTCCGGCTCCAGCACAAATCGGGCAGCTACCACTGGGTGCTGGCCCGGGCCCTGACGGTGCGCGGCGACGACGGGGCGGTGGTGCGCTGGATCGCGACCTTCACCGACATCCAGGAGCAGAAACAGGCCCAGCGGGACCTGCAGGAGGCCAACCGGCAGAAGGACGAGTTCCTGGCCATGCTGGCGCATGAACTGCGCAACCCGCTCGCCCCCATCAGCACCGCGGCCCAGCTGCTGCGCATGGCGGCCGAAGACCCGCGCCGGATCCTGCAGACCAGCGAGCTGATCACCCGACAGGTGGGGCACATGACCGAGCTGGTGGACGACCTGCTCGACGTCTCGCGGGTCACGCGCGGGCTGGTGCGCATCGACCGGGAGCGGGTGGACCTGCGCCAGGTGGTGCATGACGCACTGGAACAGACGCGGCCGCAGATCGACGCGCGCCAACACCGGCTGGACCTGCCCGACATCTCCCGGCCGCTGTGGGTCATGGGCGACCCGGTGCGGCTGGTGCAGGTGCTGGCCAACCTCCTGGGCAACGCCGCCAAGTACACCGCCGACGGCGGGCATATCCGGGTGGGCATGGAGGAGCGCGGAGACCAGGCTGTGCTGTGCGTCACGGACGACGGCAGCGGCATCGACGCGGGCCTGCTGCCCCATGTCTTCGACCTGTTCACCCAGGCCAAGCGGACGCCGGACCGGGCCCAGGGCGGGCTCGGGGTCGGCCTGGCGCTGGTGCGCAGCCTGGTCGAGCTGCACGGAGGCAAGGTCGAGGCCAGGAGCGAGGGCGCGGGCAAGGGCAGCACCTTCACCGTCTTCCTGCCGCGGCTTTCGGCCGGAACGGAGGCGCCGAACGCCGAGCCACCGCCGATGCGAATGATGCAGGCGGACAGGCCGGTTCCTTCGGACGCCGTCGCCGCCCCCGGGGCGCCGTCGCTCTGCGCGCAGGAGGCCCCGCCGCCTGCGCCCGCGGGCCTCGCGGTGATGGTGGTGGACGACAACGCCGACGCCGCCGAGCTCATGGGCATCTGGCTGGAGTCGCAGGGCCACGAGGTGCGGGTCTGCCTGGACCCCTTCGAGGCCCTGGAAGCCGCCCAGGAGCGGCCGGCCCGGGTCTACGTGCTGGACATCGGGCTGCCCGGCATGGACGGCAACGACCTCGCCCGCCGGCTGCGCGAGGACCCGCGCAACCGCGACGCGACGCTCATCGCCCTCACCGGCTACGGCCAGGCCCAGGACATCCTGCAGTCCCGCAAGGCGGGCTTCGACCAGCACTTCGTCAAGCCGGCCGACCCGGAGCGCCTGGCGGCGGTGATCGAGACGCTGAGGAGCGGGGACGCGGTACGCCCGGCGCATGGGCAGACCGCGGCAGAGCGCGCTCAGAAGTTGTAGACGGTGCTCAATTGCTCGGCGAGCATCCCCCGCTGGTAGGCCCAGTGGGTGCGGAAGTTGTTGGCGATGTCGGCGGCCACCGTGTCCAGCTCGGTCGCCCGCGCAGTGCCAGCCGTCGCGGTGAGGCCGGTCTCGAGGCCACTCATCAGGAGGAAGTTGACCAGGGTCACCGTCTCGCCCGGAGGGATCGTGAAGGCATAACTGATTTGAATGGTCTCGTAGCCATCCTGGTTGCCGAAAGTGGCCGTCTGGTAGACGACCGTCGCGTTCTTTCCGAACACGAGGGCCACATCGGGGTCCTGTCCGGAGGGGGAGAACGAGGACCCGGAAGGGGTGGGCGAGTAATCCCAGGAGGTGATCGCGCGCCCATTCGCATCGGGTGTGTCATAGATGACCCCGGTCCCATCGGAACCCAGGTCCGTCTGGTACTCGACCCGGACGCTCAAGGACTCCGTCGTGACGTTCTCGAAGGTGTCCGTGATCCGGCCCCAGAGCGCATCGGGCTGGGTGAAGAACATGCGACGGATCATCACGCCATCGATCGGACGCCCGCTGGACTGGATGTTCTGGGACACCTTCACATCGGGGACGGTCCAGCTGCCTGCGTTGGCGAATTGACCATTCGCCACGAATTCCCGGTTCGTGCCGTCCTTGATGGAGACGGATGTCAGGACGACCGGCCGGGGGCACGCATGGACATACTCGAAAGAAAGCGTGCCGGTCTTCTCCGCCTGGCTGCTGAGGTCCGCGACCCCGGGGGTTCCGGTCATTCCGCCCGGTCCGTACTGGAACAAGGTCACCGGCGCTCCCCCGTCGTCCGGACGGAAGAGCACTGAAAAAGCGAAGGGCTCGCCGGCAAAGCCTGCCTCGGAAAAGTAGAGCGACGGGTTGCTCCAGTTGATGAACGCCTGGGTCCAGTTCAAGGTGATCGGCGTCGTGGCGCCCCGCAGATCGATGGCCTGCTCGAGACGGCTTCCCTTGATCGGATGCAGGATGGCATAGCCGGGCACGAAGGTAACGATCTTCAAGCCATCCGCCACGCCCAAGGCCGGGCCGAAAGCGGTGATGTCGGAATACGCCTGCGCCGTGGCCACCGAGCCGCCCCAACGCTGGGCCATGCCAGTGCCGACCTGGACCCAGAGGTTCATCGCGCCGTCCCACTGGTCCTTCCCGCCGTCGTTCACTGAAAAATCTTCCACCAAGTCCCAAGCGTTGGCCTGGCCGGGGGTCCTCTCGCTTTCATCCTGGGCCGAGCGCGTCTGCATGAACCAGGAGGCGGCGGGCAGTGTGGTGGCACTGGCCAGCTCAGGGCCCGACAGGGGCGTGAGCGGGACCAGCACCGACTCGGTCGAGCCGCCACCGCCATCCCCTCCGCCACACCCGGTCAGACCGAGTGCGGCCCAGCTCAATGCACCCAAGGCAAAGTCCCGACGCTGCATGGCCCACCCCCTCGACTCGATTGATGAGGTTCGGGATGCTAGGTTCAAGCCAGTTTTTTGTCACCTTTTGTATTCTTTTTATGCTTGGAGAGCGCTTTCGGGCGCCATCGATCGGTTCCGGGCGTCCCCGCTCCCGGGCTTCAGAGGGCGAGGATTTCCAACGTCTGCGCCATGACCGGACGCACCAGGATCTTGTAGCCGTCGGCATCGAAGCCGGCCGCGACGGCGCTGAGCTTGCGGGCCGCTGCTGGCGTGGCCGCGCTTCCCAGGTAGCACCAGTTGCGCACCACGTGGATCTGGGTGAGGTCCCCATCGCGCTCCACCAGGCCGATCCCGCCCGCATAGGGCCAGCACTGCACCTGCAGCGCGAGCAGCCCGGTGAAGAGCCGCGACTGGTGGGCCGACAGCGGCTCGTCGCCCCGGCACACCCCTGCGCACTGGCTGATGGCCGCGCGAAAGCAGCCCTTGCCGGGCGGCAGCTTCTCCAGGCCGAGGGCGCCGTAGCACAGGCGCTGCTGGTCGGCCAGGTCACGCAGGGTCTCCAGCGCCTCATGGCGGCTGGGAAAGAGGCCGTACAGCGCCGGGGCGGTGGCGAAATCCAGTTCCCTGGAATAGACCACCTCGGGCATGTCGCCCACCAGCTGCAGGCTGCACAGCTGCCGGTTGCGCCGCAGCTTCTGGTTGAACAGGGGATGCTGCTGCTTGATCATCTGCGCCTCCAGCAGCAGCGCACCGATCTCGCCTGCAGTGCGGATGTGGCTGATGCGCCGCGTCTGCCGCAGCATGCGCGCCTCTTCCGGGTTGCGCAGGTGGGCAAGCAGGCGGGTGCGCAGGTTGACGCTCTTGCCGATGTAGAGCGGCAGGTCGCCCTCCTCCCCATGAAAGACATACACGCCCGGGCCCTGGGGCGCGTCCTCGATCGCGTCCCGCAGATGCTGCGGGTAGTCGTGGACGCGGCTGTCCTCGAAGTCGTCGCGTCGGCGTCGGGGAAGCTGCATGGGAATGGGAAAAAGCCGAGGCCCGAAGGGCGAGTGGCCTGCCCGGAGGGAATCGAACCCCCGACCATTCGCTTAGAAGGCGAATGCTCTATCCAACTGAGCTACGGGCAGCCATCGGAAACAGGGCGATTCTCTCATCACGGCCCGGCCTGGCGAATCGTGCTTCGCGCCGAGAACCGGTTGCAGCCGCACGAGGAACCGTTTCTCGCAGCCGGCGTCCCCCGCCTGCTGCGCCACCCCGCTCAGAACGCCGCTTCGCGCACCAGCACGGCCGCGGCCTGCCGCAGGTAGCGCCAGCCGGGCGACTCCCAGTCGGCGTGCAGGGTGAGCCGTCCGCGCCAGGCGTGGCCACGCCAGTCGGCCGGGACGGCCTCGGGCTCCAGCGTCACCCGGTAGACCGCCCGCTCGGGCACCAGGCGACCTGCCAAGGTGCGCGTGAGCAGGTGGCCGCCAGCCTGCACCGCGAGCTCGGGGCGCGGCAGCGCCCGGGTCGCGTCGCGGTCCACCGCAAGCACGCGCAGCGCCAGCGCCCTCCCCGGCTGGTTCTCCAGCAGGAACTGGGCGGCGGTGCCGGGCCGGATGCGGGCCACCGCCTCCTCGTCCAGCCAGGTCTCGACCAGCCAGCGGCCGTCCTCGCGCGCCAGCAGGGCCAGCGGCTCCTTGCGGCCGACCCACTGGCCCGGGCGCAGGTCCGGGTCGAGGTCGTAGATCCGGCCGGCGAAGGGTGCGCGCGGCGCGTACAGGGTCAGCTCGGCGTCGACACTGGCGAGTTCGGCCTGCGCCACCACCAGCCCCTGCTGGCGCACCAGCAGCTGCGCGCGGCTGGCCTCGTCGAGTGCCGAGGCGCTGGCCTGCCAGCGCTGCTGGTCGATGCGGGCCAGCACCGCCGAGCGGCGGCTGGCGAGGTCGGGCACCTGCAGCTGCACCAGCACTGCGCCCGCCTCCACCGCCTGGCCCTCGGCCACCGGCAGGGCCTCGACCCGTGCGCCCGCCGGCGCATGGACCGGCCAGACGTCGGCCGGCCGCAGCAGGCCGGTGGCGACGATGCGGTCGGGCCAGGGCGCGAAGAACAGCAGCACCAGGCCTGCCGCCAGCAGGGCCGAGCGCAGGCTGCGGCGCTGCGCGCGAATCTGCGGCCAGCGCTGGCGCCAGGCCTGCCACTCGCTGCGCAGAGGCAGCAGGATGAACCAGAGGATTTCCACCCCGAAAAGCAGAACCCCCAGAGCCTTGAAAAAGAAGTGATAGACCAGCAGCGCGATGCCCAGGAACAGCACCAGCCGGTAGACCCAGGTCGCCCAGGCGAAGAGCACCAGCAGCCGATGCTGCGTGCGCGGGAAGACTTCCGGTGGCGCCTCGCCCAGGCCGAACAGCCACTCGCGCAGGCGCCAGCGGGCCAGGGCAAAGCTGCGGGCATGGAGGTTGGGCAGGTCCAGCGCGTCCGACAGGATGAAGTAGCCGTCGAAGCGCATGAAGGGGCTGGCATTCACCGCCAGCGTCGCGACCCAGCTGGTGGTGGCCAGCACGAAGGCCGCCGAGCGCAGGCCGCCCTCGGGCAGCAGCGCCCAGGCCAGGGTGGCCCAGGCCGCCACCGCCAGCTCGGTGACGATGCCGGCGCAGGCCACCGCCAGGCGCTGGCGCCGTCGGGTCAGGCGCCAGGTCTCGTTCGTATCCGTATAGGCCACCGGCCACATGACCAGGAAGGCCAGGCCCATGGTGGGCACGCGGCAGCCGAAGTGCCGGGCGGTGAAGGCATGGCCCAGCTCGTGGACGAACTTCACCGCCACCACCGCCAGGCCATAGGCGGCCAGGCCCTCCCAGTTGAAGGTGTCGACCAGGCTGGCGGTGAACACGTCCCACTGCCGCGCCACCTGGTAGAGGCCCAGGGCCAGCGCGCCCAGGGTGAGCGAGAGGAAGCCGCGGCTGCCGAAAAGCCGCGCCACCGGCAGCCAGCGCTGGAGCCAGGCGTCGGGCTTCCACAGCGGCACGCGGAAGAAGAGGTAATGGTGCAGCAGCCATTGCCACCAGCCGCCCGACTGCTGGCGCACCCGGCGGCTCATCTCGGCCGCTGCCTTGGCGCCCTGCGGACGCAGCAGCTGGTGCGCGGCCAGGAACTCGACCACCGCCACCACGTCGGCTGCCGTGAGCTGCAGGGTAGTCTCGGCGCTGACCGCGCGGGCAATCGCCGCCGGGTCGTCCAGGGACCAGCGGGTCAGGACCTCATGGGCTGGCCAGTCGATCTTGAAGAACTGGTGGCGTGCCGGGTCGTGCACCACCCAGGTGGGCTGGCCGTCGGGCAGGGGCGCGCCCGGCAGCAGGTCCAGCTCTTCTCGCAGCGGTGGCAAGGGCATGGCTCAGGCCTCGCGGAAGCAGTGGGGCTGATCCCCTCGCCACGTCATGCGCAGAATGGCGGGCATGGGTCGGCTCACAGGCCCGCCAGCCCGCGCAGGGCCGCGAGCGGCCGGCGCAGCATCCAGTAGGCCAGGGGCACCCAGTCGCCCTGGAGCTTGGCCGTGCCCTTGAGGCCCACGCGGTGCGTCGTCTCGCCCTCGAGGGTGGCACGCACCCGGTAGGCGTACTGGCCGTCGGGCCGCACCTGGGCGTCGTGCGCCATGTAGCGCAGGCGCGCCGGCACCGGCGAGAGCGGACTGGCCTGCAGGTAAAGCGTGACCGGCGCGCCCGGCGCAAGGCTGATCGCGTCGGCCAGGGGCAGCCAGGCCTCGACCTCGCGGTCGGAGGGCGCGGCGATGCGCAGGATGCGCTCGCCCACGGTGACCGGCTTGCCGATCCACTCCGAGGGGTCGTCCATCAACACGACACCGTCCTCGGGCGCCAGCACCCGCGAGCGCTTCATCTGCTCGGAGGCCAGGGCCACCTCGGCCCGGCGCTCCTCGATCTTGCCGGTGAGCAGCGCCAGCTGGGACTTGGCCCGTGCGTCGGACAGCGCCAGCTGCGCGCTCTGGCGGTAGTCGACCTCGGCCGCCGACAGCGCCTGGTGTGCCACCTCCAGCCGGGTCCGCATGACCGCCTCGTCGAAGCCGAACAGCGGCTCGCCCTTGCGCACCGGCTGGTTGGGCAGGACATGGAACTGCTCGATCACCCCGTCCAGCGGCGCCCGCACCACCGCAGGCCGGGCCGGCACCAGCTCGGCCGGGGCCAGCACCGACAGGCGGACCGGGAACAGCAGCAGCGCCGCCAGGCCCAGCGCCAGCCGCCAGCGGGTCTGCCGCCACCAGGCCCGCTGCGGGTCGGGCGAAACGATGGACCGCAGCCGCGCGCGCCAGCTGCGCAGGCCCGAGAGGGCGGCGCGGTGGCGGCCGTGGAAGGCCTCGGCCCAGGCTGCCGTCCAGGCCGCCAGGGCCTGGACCTCGGGCGCGGACCAGGCCGGCTCCCGCAGGAAGACCGCGCCACCGGCGGCGGCCTTTTCGGCACCCGTACCGGCCCCTGCCCCGGCGACCGGCAGCCAAAGACCCTGTGCCGGCCACCACTGCGCCCACTCCGACGCGAGCGCCTCGGGCAGGTCGGCCGCGGTGAAGACACCCGCGCCCGCCCCGGCGGCATGCAGGTGGGCAGCCACCCGGTCCAGCCAGTGCACGTAGGGCGCGTTGGCCTCGACCTGCACCACGCCGGAGAGGCTGTAGACGCCCTCCTCCGCCAGCCACAGCGCCGCCTGGCGGTAAGACGCCAGGGCCACGCTGTCATTGAGCAGCAGGAAGGCCAGCGCCCGGCCGTCCTCGGCCTGCGGCAGGCGGGCCAGGAGCGACCAGGTCGCCGCCAGCATGCCGGCGGGGTTCGGGTCGGACGTCATGTCTCGCCCCCGGTGAATCAGCCGGCACGGGCCGCGCGGACCTCACGCGCAGCCCGCTCGGCGGTCTGCGCCGTCGTCAGTGCACGCGGAGCGGCCAGCGGGGCGCTGCGCAGGGCTGCGGGTGCGTCCTTCGAATGGACAGCCTCGGCGTCGCGACCGGTGGCTTGCGCAGCATCGCGCAGCAGCGGCTCACCGTCCGCCTGCCGCACCACGATCACCGGTTTGCGGGCGGCCAGGCGCAGCTTCTCGGTGAAGCTCTCGCGGCTTTGCGGGCCGATGGCCGGGCCTTGCTGGTTCTGCTGCTCGCCCACGAACATCCGGAAGATGACCGTGGCCTCGCGGCCGTCGTCGTCGCGCGCGATCACCTTCACGTCCAGGCGGCCCTGGAAGCCTGTGGGCGGCGCCACATCGAAGGTGCCGTTGGCCGGGTCGAAGCGCACCCAGGCGGGCAGCGGGCTGTCGTCGGCGTTCTTGGCGTCCAGACGGATGACGGCGTCTTCCTTGGTGTGGATGAAGGCGTCGTAGGGCAGCGAGACCTTGGTGCCGGCGCCCTGCTCCACGAACTGGTCGGTGATGCCGCGGTAGACGGTCAGGCCGGCCTGGGCCGAGCTGTTGACGACCACCCGGAAGCCGGCGCCGCTGGTGAGCGACTCGCCCTGCGGGACCACGAAGTCCGGCGAGGCCGGCGCGCGGGCGGCCGGGGCCAGCGCCGAGCTGAACGAGGGCGCGGGCCGTGCAGGCGCGGGCTCCGATGCCGGGGCTGGCGCAGCAGGCGGCGCCACCGGGGGTGCCGGGGGCTCGGCCTTGGGCGGCGCCGCCTTGGAACGGTCGTCGTCCAGGGTCACCCCCGCGGGCACGGTGGAGGTGCCGGTGGTGTTGTCGGCGGCGTAGTAGTTGCCGGTGCCGTCGTCCACGATGGTGGCCGTGCCACCGGTGCTGGCCCGGTTGGAGGCGGTGGTGGCCACCAGCTTGAAGGTCTCCGGTCCGTCCAGGGCCTTTTCCTGCTCGGCGCCGATTGCCACCCGCACCAGCAGTCGGCCGCCGGCGGGGATCTGGGGCAGCGAGCTGCCGCTGTAGTTGGTCCACTGACCGCCGACGTAGACCTGCAGCGTGGGCAACTGGCCCTGGCTGCGCAGGTCGGCCCGGCTGCCCGCGCCGCCGCTGGCGTTGGACAGGGACAGGGAAGCCGTCTGCCCGACAGCGCCGCTGACCTCGAACACCGTGTAGGGCGAGCCCTCGTTGACGGTGACGTTGTTGATCGCGAGCGCGGGATCGTCGTCGTCGAGCGTCACGCCCGCCGGCACGCTGGAGGTGCCGCTGGTGTTGCCGGACGCGAAGTAGCTGCCGGTGCCGTCGTCCACGATGGTGGCGGTGCCGCCCAGGCTGGCGATGTTGCTGGCGTTCGTCGCCACCAGCTTGAAAGTCTCGGGGCCGTCAACACCGGGGTCCTGCTCGGCGGCGATGGAAACGCGCACGTACAGGGGGCCGCTGCCCGGGATGACGGGGAGGTTGTTGGGGTCGTAGTCGACCCAGCTGCCGTTCACCAGCACCTGGATCGTGGGCAGGCTGCCGCCGCTGCGCAGGTCGGCACGGCCGCTCACGCCGCCGCTGGCGTTGGCCAGGGACAGGGCCGCGGTGTCGCCCGCGGTGCCGGTCACTTCGAACACCGCATAGGGCGAGCCCTCGTTCACCGTCGGGTTGTTCACGGTGAGGATGCGGTCGTCCTCCAGGCCGGAGCTGGAGGTGGTGGGCGAGCCACTGGTGAAGGTGCCGTCGTACTTCACGCCGGTGCCGTCGTCCTTGATGGTGGCGGTGCCCGAGGCCCAGCTGGTCTGACCGGAGAGCTGCGCCTCCAGCTTGAAGGTCTCGCTGCCTTCATAGGGCGCGTCCTGTTCGGCGGTGATGCTCACGCGCACGAAGATCTTGCCGTTGGCGTCGAAGGTGGGCAGGTTGTTGGGGTTGTAGTTGACCCAGGCGCGGCCGTCCCAGACCTGGAGCGTCTGGGTCTCGTCGATGTTGGCCTTGCCGGTGCCGGTTTCCTCCACCAGGCGCAGGGACGCGGTCTGCCCGGAGTTGCCGGTGACGGTGAAGACCACGTAGTCCGAGGCTTCGTTCACCGTGGGCGCGTTGACCGAGACGGTGCGGTCGTCGTCCAGGCTGGCGGTGCTGGTGGCGGGCGAGCCGCCGCTGAAGCTGCCGTCGTACTTCACGCCGGTGCCGTCGTCGTAGATATTGCCGGTGCCGTACTTCGTGTCGCCGGCCGCCTTGCGGGTGACGCCGAGGAAGAAGTTGTGCTGGCCCTCGTACACCGTGTCCGGGTTGATGGCCGTGCGCACATAGGTCGTGGCCGCCGCCAGGGTGTAGGCGTTGCCGGCGGTGTAGGACACCCAGCCCCCGGCGTTGCTGTTGGCGCTCGGGTCCCAGATCTCCAGGTCGGGGCCGAAGTCCTCGGTCCCGTCGGTGAGGACGGTGCCGTTGCCGTCTTCCTTGCTGGCACTGCCGTCATGCAGCGTGAAGCCCACCTTCTGGCCGATCGTGCCGGTCACGGTGAACACGGCCCAGGGCGAACCCTCGTTGATGGAGAGGTTGTTCACCGAAACGGGCGTGTCGTTGTCCAGGTAGGCCGGGTAACCGCCGCTGCCCGAGGAGCTGGGCGTGCTCGGCTCTGTGTTGGACGCCAGGTAGACGTCGCCTGTGCCGTCATCGACGATCTTCGAAGTGCCTGCGGCACTGCCGCCCGCGGCGTTGTAGGCGGTGAGCTGGAGGGTTTCGTAATTCGCGCTGGTCGACTCGAAGGTGCTGTCCTGGAGCACCCGCGTCCGCACCAGCAGCAGCCCGTTGGTGTTGGCGCCGCCGGAAAGCGTCGAGGGAATCGTCACGAAGCCGCCGTTGTAGTCCTGCCAGATGGTGCCGTCGAAGTACTGCAGATTGGGCAGGAAGTCGGTACCCATCGTGGCGTTGCCGCCGGCGTTGGCGGTTTCGCCCAGCACCAGGCGCACCCGCTGGCCGACCTCCCCGTCCACGTTGAAGCGCACATACGGAGAGGCCTCGTTGACCGTGGTGCCCGTCACCGCGAGCGCACGACTGTCGGCACCCACGGTGATCGGCACGTAGTCGGTGTCCTTGGCGCCGGCGGTGTCCGTCGTCACGATCTTGAGGGCGTCGGCGCCCGCATAGCCCGCGGTGGGGCTGTACTGCAGCGTCCCGAGAATCGTGTCCAGCTGAGCCTTGGTGCCGGTCAGCGTGACCGTGCCGGTGCCGGTACCGCTGATCGTGCCCTGCCCGGAGGCTACGGTGGCGGACAGCGTCCCGTTGCTCACCGAGAGGACGACCGAGCTGATGTCGGAGGGGCCATCGACGTCGTCGACCGACAGGCCGGTGATCGACAGGGTGCCGTTCTCCGACACCGTCTGGTCGCCGGGCACGGTGTTCACCGGCGCATCGTTGACCGGGGTCACGTTGACGGTGAGGGTGTAGGCGCTGGCGCTCCAGTCGGTGCCGTCGGACACCTTGAAGCCCACCGTGGTGTAGGCGTTGCCGTTCTCGTTGGCGTCGGGGTTGAAGCGCAGCTTGCCGGCGGCCAGGTCGGCGGCGGTGAATTCGTCGTTCAGGGCCACGTCGACCCAGGCGCTGCCGTTCCACTTCTGCAGCGCGCCGTCGGTCTCCAGCGTGGTGACCTTCACCGCCGCGAGGCTGGACCCCTCGGTGTCGGAGAAGGCGCCAAAGTCCGTCGCGCGCAGGACGATGGCGGTGTCCTCCGGCGTGGTGACGGCGTCGTGGGTACTGGTGGGCGCGTCGTTGACCGCGGTGATCGACAGCGCAAGCTGTCCCGAGCCGGTCGCGGCGGGCGTCGCCCCGTCTGTGGCGTTGTAGAGGGCCGTCGGCACCGGACCGGTGTAGTCGGTGGCGGGGGTGAACACATAGCCGCCGTCGCTGTTGATCTGCAGGTCGCCGACGCCGGCAATGGAGATCGTCTGGCCCGCATTCGCCGTGGTGCCGCCCCAGGTGAAGCTGGTGACGGTGGTCACAGTGGTGTCGCCGGTGAGGAGCGCATTGGCATCCGTGGCCAGCACGGTGAGGGTCGTGTCCTCGTTGGTGGTCGCCGCTTCGTCGTCGGTAGTGACGCCGGTCGAGCCGTCGGCCCGAATGTAAAGAATGCCGTCGTCGGTAGCATTGAGCGAATCCTTGACCCGGTAGCTGAATTGCTCGACGAAGCTCTCGCCGGAATTGAGCGTGTTGCGGGTCAGCTTGTAGGTGTAGCTGCCATCGCTGTCCAGGGTCAGGGTGCCGTACTTGCCGGTGAGGGTCGTGCCGCTGCTGGCGCTGAAGGCCAGCGTGGCGTTCTGCCAGGTGACACTGCTGTTCAGGGTGATCTGGGTGATAGCCCCGTTGGCGTCGTAGTTCAGTGCCGAAACCGTTCGGGTGTCGGACCCGACGACCACTGTCATGCCCTGGCTGATGGCGCCCGTGATGCCCGAGACACTGACCGTGGTGCTGGCAGCCACGCTGCTACCCGAGTAAGTGGCGGTCTTGTAGTTCCCCGATCCGCTGTAGGTCGAGGTGCTGTAAAAGCCCAGCGTGTCACCGTTGGCAAAGACCATGTTCTGGTCGTTGACCCGCAGCGCGTTGCTGTTGTCCAGGGTGATCTGGCCGTTGTTGCTGGTCGACACCCGCACAGCCACGCCGCCCACTGTCAGCAGGGTTGGAGACGCGCCGTTGATGTAGACATAGTCCAGGGTGTTGATCGAGGACAGGCCGCTGCCGGTCAGGGTGACGGTGGTGGTGCCCGCAGAGCTGCCAGTGGCCTCGGCGTAGGAGCCGCTGATCGTGAGCGCGGACGTCAGGTGATCCACATCCGAGTCATTGGGCGTGATCACGTTCCCGCTGGTGGTCCCGTAAATCGTCTGCCCACCGGAGCTGAATCCGGTGGTCTCCTGCACCGAATCGCGGTCATCCACCGCCACCGGCGCGTCGTTCGAGCCGTTGATCACCACCTTGAGCGTGCTGGTCGAGGTCGCCCCAGTGCTGTCTCGCATCGTGTAGGTGAAGGTCTCAGTCAGGGGCGTGCTCGAAGGCAAAAGCGCCTGCACCTGGGCGTTGGCGTTGTTCACCTCGTAGATGTAGCTGCCGTCGCCACCAATCTTGAGCGTGCCATACAGGCCGGTCACCGAGGCCGGGCTGCTGGTGGAGGTCGTGGCCTGGGTCACCGACACCTGGGTCGTGAGCGCCGCGCTGGTGGCTTGGGTCACCCAGTGGCTGGTGCCGGCGGTGAGGGTGCCATCCGGGTCGGTGTCGTTAGTGAGCACGTTGCCGGTCTGATTGCTACCGGTCACCGTGGCGCCCTGCTCCACCGCATAAGAGGCTCCGTCGGCGTTGTCCGCATTGGCCACCGGCGCCGTATTGACCGCCGTCACCGACACCACCAGGTTGTACGAGGACACGCTGTAGCTGCCGCTGCTGTCCTTGACCTTGAAACCGATGGTCGCGTAGTTGGCGCCGCTCTCGTTCGTGTCCGGCACGAAGCGCAGCTTGCCGGCCAGGACGTCGGCGACGGTGAATTCGGAATTCGTGGTCAGGTCGACCGACGCCCAGACCGAGCCGGTCCAGTACTGCAGCGTGCCCTCGGTGGGCAGCGACGTGATCTTGATCGCCGCCAGGCTGTCGCCGTCGAGGTCGCTGAAGCTGCCGAAGTCGGAGAGGCCCAGGACCAGGGGCGTGTTCTCGCTCGTGCTGGCGGTGTCGCCGGTGGCCGTGGGCGGGTCGGCGGCCGGGGTCACCGTGATCGACAGCACCGCTGTGGCGGTGGCGTTGCTGGACTGGCTGTCCGAGACGGTGTAGGTGATCGGCGGGACGGTGCCGGTGAAGTTGCTCGCCGGGGTGAATTGGTAGCTGCCGTCCGCGTTCAGGCGGAAGGTGCCGCTGGTAAGCGTAATGTCGGTGCCGAGCGAGGCGCTGCTGTAGGTCGTGCCGTTGATCACGAACTGCGTCACCGACAGGGTGTTGCTGTTCGGGTCGCTGTCGTTGGTCAGCACGTTGCCGGTGGCCAGGCCGCTGTCCTCGGCGATCGTCTTGCTGTCGTTGACCGGCGTCGGCGCCGAGTTGGACGGCATCACGCTGTTCAGGGCCGTGTCGACCCGGTCCGAGGAGCTGCCGACGAACTTGTAGGTGCCGCCGGTCTCGAAGCCGATGGAGCTGAACCAGTCCTGGTCCACCACCAGGATGAAGCCGCTGTTGTCGGTGGCGGTGCCGTCGCGGTCCTGGTTGCCGTCGGTCTGGGCGGCCGACACCGTGGAAAAGCCGGCGTCCTTCCAGAAGTAGAAACCGCGGACGATGCCCTGGTCCTTGATCGGGCGGCTGATCCAGCCGTAGTAGTGGGTGCCGCCGATCACCAGGTCGACCGAGACGTCGTTGCCCGAGAAGCTCTGGCCGTTGGTGCCGTCGGAGATGGATGCCACGCCCAGCAGGGTCGGGTCGAAGTGGTGACGGTTCTGCTCCTTGTCTGCCAGGAACACGTTGCCGTTCACGCTGCTGGTGTAGACGGCATAGGCGTTCTTGAAATTCAGCGCGGCGAATTCGACCGCAACCTCCTGCCCGTCGATGGTGAGGACCTGGTGGTCGTCCTGGGCCTTGAGCATGGCGCGGTAGCTGTCGCTCACCGCTGCCGTGGCGAACACATGGGTCCCGAACAGCTCGCCTTCGTCACCGGTGGAATCGGCCTGCGGATTGAGCTTCGCGTCGATCGCGTGGCCCATTTCTTCCACCAGCACGCGGGCCACGTCTTCGGTGGCGGCGCCGCCGGCCAGCCAGTCGGCGTTGAGGTAGATCACCGGCTGGCCGTCCGGCCCCTGGGCGGCAAAGGCGCCCCAGGCGCCATGCAGCGTGGCGCTGTCGACGGTGCGCACCTGCAGGGCGGCCATCTGGCTGCCCAGGGTCTCGCGCAGGGACTGCGCCGCGTCCATCCACGCCGGGGCGCGCTGGCCGCCGCCGTCGAAGATGTCGGCCAGCTGCGCGTCACTGGCCGAGGCCAGGTACTGCCCCACCCGGTCCACCGCCAGCGCGGTGGCGTCGGCGATCTGCCCGGCGCCGGCGCCGTCGAACATGAAGCGGGGCTCCAGGGCCATCAGGCCGGAGGCGCGGCGGCGAAGGCGCGGGGCGGCGTCACCCCCGGGCTTCTGTGCGGTCAGGTCGAGGACGTTCTGGGCTTTGGAGTTCATGCGCATGACGGCAAGGAAGATCGGGCGGGCGGGACGCGGAACGCGGGGCTGGCCTCGGGAGAAACGTTCAGGGCGTGCGGGACGCGGCGGGCGGGCGGGCGATGACGCGGCCGCTCATGCCGGCGATCAGCTCGGGAAAGCGGCCGTTGATGGTGGCGCCCACCTTGACCGACTGGCTCACCGGGTCGACGCGGGCGCCCACCCGGGCGAAGCGCGCCGGGTAGGTGCGGCGGGTCTCGTCGATCTGCACCTCGAAGGCGACGCCGGGCTTGACCCAGGCGAGCCACGACGAGGGCACCAGGAATTCGAGTTCGAGCGAGCTGTCGTCGAAAATGTCCAGCAGGGGCTGGCCGGCCTGCACGAACTGCTGCTCACGGGCGCGCTGCTCGGCCACGCGGCCGGCAAAAGGCGCCTGCACCACGCACTTGGCCACCAGCGCCTCCTGGCCGGAGACTTCGGCGCGGGCGCGGTTGGCGGCGGATTTGGACAGGTCCAGCTCCAGCTGGCCCACCGAGTTCAGCTCGGCCAGACGGGTATTGGACTTGAAGGTCTGCTCGGCCGCTTCCAGCTCGGCGCGGGCCTTCTCCAGCTGCGCGCGGTTGAGGCCGCAGTCGAAGGTGACCAGGGTCTGGCCGGCGCGGAAGGCACCGCCCTCGCCCACCGGGATCGTGTCGATCTTGGCGCCGATCTCGGCGGCCAGGGTGGTGTAGCGCCGGGGCATGAGCTGGGCGCGGATCTCGCTGCGCTCCATCGCCGCGCGCGGCACCGGCGCGACGGACGGCGTCGAGAGGCCCGCGGGCGGCAGCGCGCCGGCGGTCTGGGCCTGGGCGGCGCCTGTTCCCACGGCTGCCACCAGGGCAGCCACCATCAGGGGGCGCCTGGCAGCGTCGAGAAGACTCACCAGGCCCCCTTGGCGACGACCGTCGGGATCACCGGGGTCACCACCGCCTGCGGGCCCTGCATCAGGCTCTGCCAGGGCGCGGGCGCCTGACCCAGCTGATCCTTGAGCTTGGACAGGGGGGTGGACTGGGTGTCGCCCACCGCAGGCTCCAGGCCCAGGGTGGCCACCAGCCGGTACTCGGCCACCTGCACCTGGGCCAGGGCCTGGTAGCGGCGCAGCAGGCTCAGGATGGCGGCGGTCTCGGCGCTCACCAGGTCCAGCTTGCTCTGACTCTGGGCGGCCTGGCGGTTACGCATCAGCTCGGAGATCTTGCGGTCGGTGCCGTAGATGGCTTCGGCGCGGTCGAACTGGCTGCGGGCATTGATCACCTGCAGGCGGGCCAGGTGGACCTGGGTCAGCACCGCCATCTGGGTGGCGATGCGGCGCTGGTCCGCCAGGGCCACACCGGCGTCGGCCATGCGCAGCTGCGCCGGGCCGGAGAGCAGGCCCATCAGGTTGAAGGACAGCTGGGCGCCGGCCTCGTTCCAGTGGCGGTTGAGCAGGTAGCTGTCGGAGTCGTACTTGGCGCCGTAGTTGAACGACAGATTGGGGAACAGGCGCAGCAGCGCGCGGTGGGTCTCCTCGCGGGCGATGCGGCTGGCGTAGTGCTGCTCGCGCAGGTCGGCATTGCGGGCCAGCGCGGTCTCTTCCAGGTGCGTCATCGGCACGCGGACGACCTCGTCGCCGATGTTGCGCAGGTCGGTCTGGGCGATCCGGATCGGCTGGCCCAGGGGCGCGTTGATCAGCGCGGCCAGGTCAACCTGGGCCGAGGCCAGCTCCTGGTCGATGGACTCGAGCAGGCGCAGGTTCTCCAGCAGCTGGCGCTGGTAGCGCAGCGGGTCGAGCGGGTTGCGCACCCGGTCGTCGGCAGCGGTGCGGGAGTCTCCCAGGGCCTCTTCGGCGACCTTGATGGTGCGGGACACATCCTCGCGCAGCAGCTGCGCGCTGGCGGCGCGCCAGTAGGCGGTGCGCACGTCCTGCATCAGCAGGTGCATGGCGCGGCGGCGCTTCTCGCCGGCGATCAACAGGCGGTCGGCCTGCTGGCGCGCGCCGAAGTAGCCCAGGCCAAAGTCCAGCACGCTCCAGGTGAGGCCCAGGTCGGAGGTGGTGTGGTTCTTCTCGGCGGAGGTCGAGGTGCTGGCCGGATCGCTGCTGGTCGGGCTGGTGTTCGGGTAGGCGCTGCTCCAGGTGTAGCGGGTGCTGTCACGGGAGGCGTAGCCGGCCTGGGCCATCACCCGCGGCAGGGTGTCGTAGCGGCTCACGTCCAGCTGGCCCAGGGCCAGCGTCTCTTCCATCATCCGGGTGCGGCGGTCGAGGTTGTACTTGAGCGCGCGGGCCAGGGCCTCTTCCAGCGTCAAGGGGCCGTCGATCGGCTCGACACCCTTGCGCATCGCGCTGCGGTCCGCGGCATTGGCCTTGGCCAGCGCGCTGCCCTCGAGGGCGGTGGGGGACACGCTGGCGCAGCCG
>JACCDZ010082128.1_pt1 | contig 36748 bp, 28 predicted proteins | sample 7449551 | NCBI WGS metagenome assembly JACCDZ01 (sample SAMN15323452, study PRJNA562643) | freshwater metagenome | isolation source: river surface water | place: USA:Blue River Watershed | collected 2017-08-18 | reverse complement strand
GGTGCGGGTGCAGGTGCGGGTGCAGGTGCGGGTGCGGGTGCAGGTGCGGGTGCAGGTGCGGGTGCGGGTGCAGGTGCGGGTGCAGGTGGTAGAAGATTGCTCGAGACGATTCAATTTCAAGAGTATGCAAAAGTACCTGTACGCCACTTTCAATCTTTTGCTGACAGTGACGAAGTTAATTTTAGGAATAAATTCGACCAACACATTGGTGTAGATTATGCAGACAACGACGAGAGGGTTCCGTCGGTTTTCCACACGGTTTTTAATTGGATGAAAAGACTCCCCGACAAAGACAAAAAGTCCGTTTTCTATTACACGTCCGGACATTCCTCGCGACAGATAAACCAAGTGTTAGTCAAAAAAGAGGGAGCAAGGCCTCTGTCAGACCACCAAATTGAATATCTCAACAATCTATTACGTATTTACCAAGAAGCACCCGCGGTGACAGAGCCATTTCAAGTGTTCCGAGGGTTCCCGCACGATCTCGACAGCCGTATTTTCAACAGCTCGTCAGTTTCCTACGATGTCGCGAAATCGTTCATGGACTCTACTGTATTCCGTTCCGTGGCTGGGTACGAAACGAACCCTTTGAAATTATCAAGAGGAAGTTGTTGTATGCACCATATTACAGTTTTACCAGGTGCAAAGGTCCTGTACCTGCCTGACAATATGACACGTATCACGGAACATGAAGAGTCTGAATTACTATTTGCACCGTTTATGGGTAAGTTCGTACAAATCGGTCCACCTTCAGATGACGGAGTAAGGCTTACTAAATATTGGGCATACCAGCCCTTCGACGAAGCTCGTATTGCCGAAAATATAAAAAACTTTAAAGCCGGTTTATTACCCTCCGAAACTCGGCGATCTGCAAGAGTCGTCCAAACAAAGCTCGCTGGACAACGAGTGGTTGTCAATATGCCGCACCCTGCAGGATTCCACAAAGGAGAACAGGTCGTTATCGAACGTCCGCATTCACCGTCTTCTGTTGACACGTACCGAGATGCGACGAAGGTCGCTACATTCATCCCCAATCAATACGGAGTTTTTCCAACAGCTCTATTACATCCTCCACCACTCGTTCCGATTCCTCATCGCACGTTCGAAACTCGGATCGTCAGAGAGCTTGAAGCGCTTGTTAATAACGTGCCGATGTTGCCTGAGGCATTTGGATCGTCTACTAGCTCGACTGGTGCCGGTCTGATTATATTTGAACCCGACGGTCGCGTGTGGATTGCACACCCCACGAATAGATTCGGCGGAGACGAAGCAACGTTCCCGAAAGGTACGTACGACAATGAAGATAATTTGGATGTACGCAAGACAGCCGTCCGGGAAACGTTTGAGGAAACGGGCATCTTAGGTCAAATTGTTTCTTTTGCAGGGGCGCCGTTCGTTGACCCACACCAACAAGGATGGAGGGATCAACTGGTCTCTTTCGCGAATAATGGCGTGTTCGCCGAATTGTTCAGGGACGGACACAAACGGGTCAGGTACTATCTCGCACGACGTGTCGGAGGAAGTCCTACGGGTACCGGGTGGGAGTCGCAGGCAATCTCACTAGCTCCTATCGCAAAACTAAGATCGCTTAAGGTTGGGACAACTCTTAAGGACGACGGAACGGAAAATGAAAACCCGGATGTATCGATCATCCAGTACCTTGAACGTCCCGACATCCAGGAGCAAATTAGACGAAGCTACGGACCCGGCTTTTTTATGCCAAATGCACTTGAGGTCTCAACGAGAGCTACAGCATTCGGGTCACGTCGTAAACGAACAATTGTACCTTTCGGTAAATTCTACAGGGCCTATCGTCGAAAGCACGAACGAGATGAGAACGCCGGGTTCAAAGCACTCAACAAATACTTAAAAGCATTGAAGCTGGTTAATTAGCAAGCTTATTATTCAGTGCATTCAGTGCATACGCAGGCACGGGTTTGTGCAACATACCAACGGCCAGGAATAACGCAAGAGAAGTTACACTGATCGCGACAGTGAGGTACATGACATTGTTGAGCTCTTCGACGTCCTCATCCGATCCGTTCGACTTCACATCTTTCATTCGGGAGAAGAAGCCAAGTAGGAAAACGAACATACCCGCGAGGACAAGAAAGGCTCCGACACCTCCAATGGAGGCGCCATCCATTAGCGACCCCCAAAAAGCGCTCTCCCCGTAAATAACAGGACGAGTCATTAAAAAGAATACAGCTATACCCGCCATGGCCATCAAAAATATACCGAAACCTGACAAATACTTCCGGATCGCATCCTGCGCTTTCGCGGACATTCCAAGAGCAACGAACGAAGCGATCGATTGTATAATCGCGAGCGCCGCGAGCGCCTTCTGTTGTGTGTTCATTTTGAGCAAGACCTGATGTGTGGCCGACATTTTCGAATATTGTTTTCTGAAGCTTTTATATATATTTTTTTACGAGTAGAGTCACTTGACAACTCTCTGTACGTGATTTTTCCCGCGCGGACTCCCGCACGTGTTCCGTTTCGGACAAACGGGTTTTGTCCGAACATTTCTTTTTATGCATTTTTGAAGTCTTAATATAAAAATGATCGCTTCGACTGCCATGACGTACTTTCTTTTCTCCGGAGGAAAGAAAGAACAAGTTTACGACATGTTTCACGGTTACGCGTGTTATCTGAATCAAGAGCCGGACCAAACAAACGTGTTCGCATGGAAGTGTAAGCAGTTTGACGATTTCAAAGAGGCGTGCAAGTTTGCATTGCAGGGGCACCGGACGTGTCCGGACGGGACGATCCAGAAGATGCCGTTCAAATTCGTACGGATTTCCGGTTGGGTCCCGCGCGCATTCCATCGGCGTATTTTGAGACACGAACTTGCGATTCCGATCCACACACTGTTCCCGAATGAAGAATAAGGGTCCGTAAGAAGTGTAAAAGAATGAGCGAGCGGGTGTATATTGAGGCGACTACACCAAGCTTGTCTGCATCATCAACTAGACTGTTAAGTGGAACATCCGGCACATATTACCCCCTCTCGACCGTCCCGAACCCGATGGTGTGTAGTGATTCAACAACCACGACGACAACCGTGCATCACATTCATACACATAATGTCGATGTGTGTTTATGTACGGTTTCGTAAAGTTTTTTGGATTGTAGTTTTTTGGAATCCGAATGAATAAAAAGAACAAAAACGATGGAGATCGAGACGGCTTCGGATGGGGTTCCTGGTGGATGCGATGCTTACATTTTTTACGCAAAGACGTCACAATCGCACGTAATCGCGAAGGTGTTCGAGGCACTCAATGCATGCGTAAACGACATTAATCTTTGGATTGGTGGAACGAACGTGACGGCGATGTGCACGGATGCGTCGCAGCAGCGAACGACACATTTGCGTCTCGAGTCGAAATCGTTTGATACCTGGTATGTCCAGCCGGGTGCGCGCGTGCTTGTCGGTATCAATCTTCCGCTGTTGTTCAAGCTCGTGAAGGATTCCATCAAGGACAAGAATCCGCTGACGCTTTTCATTAAGCGCGACACTCAGCGTTTCTTTGTGCGCGTCGACAAGCGCAGGAAGGGGATGGCGACAGCGTCCGCGGGAGCCGGAGGCGGTGTGGAAGAGGAATCGATTGGTGGATTCGACGACTCGTCCGTGCCCATCCTGACCTTGTCGCCCCAGATGCCCCAGTTGCCCACTGCTGCGTACCGCACGATGATTTCGATGGACTCGCACTCGTTCTTGCAGATTTGTAAGATGTGCCAGCACACTTCGACGGAGCGCATTCGTATCTTTACGGACGTGACCGCGCGGACGCTCACGATCCAGTCAGAGGGTACACACAACCCGGCGGACAAGCGCGTCACCCTTGCCGAGTCGGACGGGGACGTGGTGTTCCGCACGGTGGGTCCGGAGAACTTTTCGTCTCTGTTCACGCTGCGTCTGTGTCACGAGATTGGCAAGTCCACGACCCTTTCGGACCACATGCATTTGTATTTGGAGCCGAACCAGCCGTTGGTGTTCCAGTTTGACGCGGGCAATCTCGGGTACCTGAAGTTCTATTTACAGTCGCGGTCAGAAGAATAATTGGAATAGAACTTGCGGTCTAGACTTTCAACATTATTGAATGTGTTTGTGCATGCACACGTTGTTAAGTTTGCCACATGTATTCCCTCGCACGACTTCCCGACCGGTTTTCGAGCGGGTCGAATGATCTCCAAACATGGATGAATAAAAAGTAGTTTGAGGATCTTCGAGTGAACCTCGTTTGGGAGTAATGTCGAACCCGCATTGGTAACTTGCCAGTCCATGAGGACACGCCTTGCAGTCCTCCTGGGAGTCCGCCCCCCACTTGGTCGAGTACGTCCCGTCCGGGCACATCCCATCGCAAACGATCCCACCTGGTGTTGTCTGGAACGTTCCGGGAGCGCACAGTTCGCAGTCGAGTACAGAAGTTATTCCAGAACGGTTGCTGTACTTTCCGACCGGACACTGCACACAAGTGTTTGATGCAGCGAAACGTCCTCGCGGGCACGGGACGCACATCTTCACGTTTTTCGCGTAGAACGTGCCGGGTTCGTTTGAGCACTGTTGTACCATCGCTACTGCCTGAGCAGCGTACATTTTTGCCATCCAGATCAGAAACTGCATTTTTTATTCTCATGTCAATCGTAAAACAACTATTTGAAAAAAACGGGATGGGAGGTGCACATTCGAAATATAATGAAGTGTTTGAAACCGTTTTGGCTGACTTTCAAGCCACGGTTGAACCCCTCATGCACAAAATACCTCAATATACACATTTTTCGGAAATGATTGATATCATTCGTGATAAAAAGGATAGTATCATTGAGGAGGGAATGCGTGACATTCCGAACCTGGACGAGTCCAACAAGGAATATCTGGCCACGAAATTTAAGACTCGAATTTACCAGGTTGTGGGTTTAGACCGATACGCGATCGATAAGTACTTGAAAACGAATAATACCAAGTTTGGCTTCGCCTCGTCCACGGATGTGATTTCTTTGGACGACATTCTCAACTATCACAACGGCGTGCAGCATTCGAATTTCGGTTCGAAACGTGGTCGTCGTCCGCGCCGCCGTTCGGAGAAGCAGAAAAAACCCAAGAGTGGTCGCAAGCACCGCCGCGCGTAAAAAAACGATTTCGCGAAAACGCGTGATATAAAGAAAAAACAGGGATGGAGTTTGAACGAGTAACCATCGATGAGTCTGAAGCAGGAGTTTCGATCTTAAAAGACGTGTCGATGAGGTACGCGATGGATCATTATCGAAACTTGACCATGTCACGTTACCCGTCGACTTTGGACGACATGATAAAGTCCGTGATGCCGGACTCGAAACGTTACGCCAAGAAGGATTCGGACAATGCGGACGGCGCCATGTTGTTCTATCATTACCTTCTGCACGGGTTCCGTTCGGATGGATTGCGTTTGATGAACGTGATCGAGTCGGAACAGGAACGGGTTCCCACACATCGAGTGTGGATGACGTACCTTCAACTGCCGATGGAGGAGGTAGACGTGTGTTCGTACGAAGAATGTTCGAAGCGCTTGGAGCCGCACACTTTCGACGCCATCATATTCAACCACTACGACCTCATACGGTCTACGGAAGAAAACATAGAAAACGTTTACAATTATATCACTACCGGTTTGCAGTGCGTGAAGCCATACGGGTTCGTGGCGATTGAAGGAGTCCCGCCGTCCAGTGTCCATTTCCTTCACACAGTCATAGGTTTTCTGTACATGTACCCGGAAATGTGCGAAGTGAACACCGTCTCCCCGCTCGTTTCGACCGGTGAGTCGCGATATACAGTCTTCGTCCGTCGCATGTTTACACAAAAGACGATCCCACAGTCCTGTATGCCTCTATTCGGGCCCATGCCGGCGATCTCCGTGCCTGAGAGCGGGTCCGTGTTTGTGTTGATCACTTCTGCGATGAAGTCGAAAAACAACTCGAACATTGTTCCCGAGCGGACACGGTGGCGTCAGCTCTTGCACTCTGTACGGACGGTTCGGAGTAAAATCCCGAATGCGTATGTCGTGGTGACGGAAGTGTCGCCTCTGGATGAAAAACTCGTCCAAGAGCTTTCGTCGAATGGCGTGAACGAAGTTCGGGTTTTTCCAGCTCTCGAGGGAGTTGCAAAGAGTTACAGTGAATCGCTGGTGATGAAGCATATCTACTCTGACTTTTTGCTCCGACCTGGGAACGATTTTGTGTGCGCGATCAAACTGTCCGGGAGATACTTCCTCACACCCGCCTTTGAGTTCGGACGGCCGGACGAGGTCGTGTGTAAGCGCATGCGCCCGCAAGAAGTCATGACGCGGTACATTCAGATTCCTCGGCGACTGTTTGGGAAGTACGTAGACGTTCTCAACCAAGTGGTCCAGATGCCAGAAGTTCAACGTGCAGAAATGGACATTGAGCACGCACTCGGTCGGACGTTCCCCGAAATGGACGAAGCAGCTGCACGGATCCGTGTGTTAAACGTCGCGGGGTTTTACGCAGCAAGTGGACAAATGTTGGTTGAATGAATAAGTTCTTTTATGTACTATTTCTAGGTCTCGAGTGTCAACAAGAACGAACGGAACGAGGACGTGAACTTTTCCATGCACCGTTCGTAACCGAAATGGAATGCGAGTAGTAGACCTTGTGAGACTTTGTTGGTTTCGAATATGTGTTCGACGCTCTTGCAGATTTCTTTGTATTTCAAATAGTCAACGGACGAGTCTTGTCGAACGACAGAGAGCCAGCATTGGAGATGTGTGTTACTTGGTTGTGCGAACGCGTCGACGTTTCTTCGAACGCGAAACGGTAGTTTGGAAAGCGGCGTGAGTGGATTCATGTCTTTGAGTAGCGCAATCAACTCGTTCCGGTTCTGTTCGGATCGTGGGCGGAGACGTTCGAGTTTTTGTATTTGTTCGTGCGAGAATTCTGGGAAGTCGAACTGCTTTCGTTTGGCGGTTTCGAGTTTCTTTTGGATGTTGTCGATGTCATTTTCGGCTCGAAATTTATCGGCGTTTGAGCTCGACTCGTCGAATAAGATTTTTGCACAAGCTTGTTGTTTTTCAGTTTGTTGATGAATGAACGTTTGAAGTTGTTGGAGTGACCCGTTCGGTACCTGTACGTAGTCGATCCGGTGTTGTTCTAAAAGTTTTGCAAGACGTTCGCATTCTTGTACGAGGTTGTCATCGACGACGGTTGTGGGTTGTCTGCTGTTGTCGTCGTCTTGTGTGCGAAAGACTCGTTCGAATTCGTCCGGAGTGAGTTCGACAATGTTTTCGGGGTTCGAGCCAATCCGTATGATTTTGTCCATGCGTGTCAATCTCGACTGGACTTTGGATTCATCGAGTGTATGCGTTTTCAGAAACGTGCGAAGTTCGTTTGACAGGTCTCGTATTTCTTCCAACAGTTCGAGCGTGCCTCGTTTGCGGTTTTGAAAAATTTCTATTTCAAACTGTTCGAGCGAGTCCGGGTATGTCCACTCTGTCTGTTGTTGAGAGACGAGGCGTTTGATTCGTTCAAAGTTTTGTTTGCTAGGCGTTCGCAGAATCCGCAAGGCTTCATGGAACTTTCGTTTGACAACGAACTTTTCAAAGTTTTCTTTTCCTAAACACAGTTCTGCGGCCCGTTGTGCAGAGACATCGTTTCGGGGTACGAAACGAACAAAGAGTTCTGCAACTTTACCGGACGGACCCGCTGCGATTTCTTCGAGATACCGTACGATTCCGAGTGGTGTTTGCCAGTCGAGCGATTCGTACGGGAGCGAGTCGTGGCTGATTCGATTCTGGAAGCGATGAAGTGCTGAAACCTTTTTGGGTGGTTGGAGTTGTGTGGTCACGAATCGTTGGATGATGCCGTCTGAGAATGTGCAATGTTCGAGAAATGTACGCGTGGGTGTATGTCTTTGTATAACGTGTAAGAATTCGCGCACCCAGTCCTCCTTGGCAGAGGCCTCTTCCCACGTACATTTACGTGCAAAGTATCCGAACAAAAACGGAGGATATTTCATTATTTTTAAAAATACATATCACACAACTAATTCTTGGTTTCGCGGAAACCATATTGAATGAGCATTTTTGTCCACGTGAGGCCTTTGCTCTCCAGCCAGCGTTTGACGTCTCTTTGAACAATATGTTCTGTCTCGCAGATTTTTTCAACGGTGGGTCGTTTATTTTCGGATTTCCATTTGAGCATGATTTCATGCAAGTCAAATGTGAACTCGGCCGAAGTAGAAGAAGGAGTGCTGCTGGAGGATATGACCGTCGATCCGGAACCGACTGGAACCATACGTTGCCGTTCCGTGACCGGGATAGAAGCAACGGGTTCCGTCATATGGGTTGAAGTGACGGTAACTGTAGCGGAAAGATCAGCATCGGACGTTGACGGATCCACGGCCGTAACCGGTGATATGTCGCTCGGAGCGAGTCGTTTCTTTCTTGTCACGCAGGGAGTGTGCGATGTTGTAGTAGGTTGTGAGGAGATACGTTGCAGCAAGAACACAAAAGTATTTGCTGTAACGACGCTTGGGATCGACACGAGTTCGTGATGTCCGTACATGTAGGTCTTCGGGACTTCGTGTGGGCACTCGAATGCAAAAACCGTCGTGGGTGATGTGAGCGTTGCGGCGAGTTCGTAAAAGCCTGTTTCGCCGCGCACGTGTTCCCACGAGGTCAGTCGGATGAAAGGAGCGAGTGAAGGTGACGTCCACAAGTGATGTTCGTCGGGGACGGCGTGTGTGAGCGCGTCTACAATGTCCGAGAATTTTATTTTTGTGAACGAAAAAACGTCTTGCCGCGACCACGTCTCTTTGAGGATGGACCCGAGCTCAGCCCATTTGTCTTCGAACGTGTTCTTTGTACGTGGTATCAGACTGGAAGAGAGGATCGGAGAAGAAGACGCGTGTGGTTGATGGAACGAGTCCATGACGAAATCGGGAATGTCGTTAGTCAGATCCATTTTTAGAAATAAATAAAAACGTTTGTGGAAAAGCGCGTCCCAATTTGATTTCGAGGTTCCTCGTTGTTTTTTTACAAATGAGTATAAAAATGACGTCTATGTCAAGTGGAATTGTTTTTCCTCGCCAGTTTGACTTTCGTCAGTTGGCAAATGCAAAGAAGTTGAATGCGACGACGGCAGCAAGCGCGGTCCCGGACAGTGGTCGGTTCGAAGAAGTATCCGAGACGATTGGAGAAATACCTCCAAACGTTGCACCCAATCCGTTTTTTTCCGGCGTGTCTCGTAAACCGTCAATTTTGAACTCGATCCGCGAAGACGGTCCTCCGGTCCCGTCCCATCCGAATCCGTCATCTCAAAATCATCGGGTGGAGGAAGCCCCCGAGTCGTCACATTCGTCACGTCCGTCGAGTCGACCGTCCAGCCGTTCGAGCCGTTCGAGCCGTTCGGTTCATCAACAGGTTCCTCAACAGAAACCTGTGGGAACGAACGACTGGGGTATGCGAAAATTCCAGAGTAGCGAGTCGGATGACGAATATTCATCGTCATCCTCGTCGTCATCTTATTCGCGCCGTTCGCGCCGTTCGGGTCGTTCGGGTCGTTCGAGCCGTTCGGGCCGTTCGGAGCCATCTGATTCAGAACACACGCGGTCGAGTCAGCCGTTCCGCGATGAGTTTGATGTACAGATGGAGAATATCAAGTCAAAACCGTTGACGAAGGAGGAGTACCGCAGTCGACAAATCGACCTGATCATGCTTTTGCGTCAGATGAAGGAGAACGGCGTTCCGGTGGATTCAAGTGTCCGTTTGGAGCAGTCGACCTCTTTGGAAAAGCTGGAGTTTGCGTACGAGTACGCACAGCGTTACGTGATCCGCCAGTCCACATTCAACTCGTTCCAGCAATATCTGGTGATGGGAACGAAGATGATCGAGCTGGGAAACACGATGGTCAAGGCCAAGACGGGCAAGGGTGCGGAATTAGACGGTTGGTCGGAGAGTGTGATGATGAACATGCCTCGGTTTAACTACCCGCTGCAGCGATTGGCCACGAAGTATTCGGGCACATCGGAGAGTTCCCCGGAGATGGAACTGGCGATGATGATCGGGTTCAGTGCGTTCACGTACCACATGGCGAAACAGGCGTCTGCGAATCCCCAGATCGCGCAGGGGTTTATGGGAATGATGCAGCAACAGACGCCGGTGACGAACGAACCTGCTTCGCCCGAGACAGACCCGATGGGCGTTCCGATCGGCGCTCCTGGCGCAAATCCCGTACCACGTGGCACGATTGCGAGTCCTCTGGGAATGCGCCCGCCGATGTCTGCGAACACTCGCGCGGCCTCGGTCGGGCGTCCCATGACGATCGAGTCGGATTCGGAGGGGGAGTATTCCGAGTCGACGGAAGAGGTTCGTATTTGATCAAATTAAAAGACTCGAAAGACGATTGGATGCAGCCGCTCTATGCAGTACCCCTCAACCGGGTCCGCATGAGTCTCTAGAATTTGGACGATGCGTTCGTACACGCTTCGCTCCCGTGAGAGAATTAGGCGCTTCGAGACGATGAATTGCGCGCCCGCACCAAAGACCCATTGTTTCTGATTAGGGCTCGGTTCTTGGAATATGTGTTCCCAGACGGTCCGCATCGGCAACGGGGAAGGACTAAAATGTCCGAGCCCGTCGAGATCGACCGGGATAAGTTCCTCGGACAAGTACAGGAAATCCGCGCGTGTCTCCACCGCTTCCTGGACGAAGGCGTTTAAACGATCGACAATGTGCGGAGAATGATCGAACGGATTGCCTTGAAGGATCACGAGATAGTCCGGGAGGTTTGAATAGTTGTCCATGATGAAACGATAGAATGTGTGCCCCTCGCGTCCAACGTTGGGGAAATTCGGTAAAATCGCAATTTTGTCTGGCGAAAAGGTGTGATGCATTCGCAAGTCCTCATTCTTCCCTTTGTTGACGACCGCAACTTTGTGAATATTTTTTAAATCTAACCAACGAATCCATCGAATATCTTCGTTATAGCGTGACACAAGAATCACGGTTCTCATTTGCGTATTTTGTATTATTTACGGAAATCACTCAAGCACTTTTTGAATTCCCTTTTGTCCGCACCTATCACCGTCGTCCGTAGAGCTCCAAGGCTTCGTCGGACGAACTTGAACTAGACGATGACGAACTTCCGACGTATGGAACAAGTGCGTCTCCAACGGGAGGCGGGGGAGTGCAATCGTGTTGGATGGCGACTTCGTGGAGTGCTTCCATAGCTCGTTTCTGCTGTTTCGCCTTTTCCATTTGGATATCGTACAGACGTTGTTCCGTGTGGATGCACGACTGTGGGCGGATCTCCGTTCCTTGGAACGACGTGAGACCTTCCGGAATCTCCGATTTGTACATGTAAATATTCACAACCCTCTTCTCGGGCGGGAGGTGGGCGTGTGCGTTGATGCGCAGAGCTCGACCAATCTGTTGCTCGGTGACCGCTGGATTCCATTCCATGTTCACGATATGGACCGAACGGATCCCCATGAAGTTCAAACCTTCCGATCCCGCATCCGAAAGGATCACAACGTCAAACTCTCCGCTGTTCATCTGCTGCACGATCGTGTTTCGCTCGGCTTCTTTCACGTCGCCCGTGATGACACCGATACGAAGACTCGTGCCGGTTTTGCGGAAGACTTGCTCAGCGACGTTCACAATGTAATGAACACCCTTGTTGAGGAACGCCGTAAAGACGAGGGCCGGTAGGTTTACGAAGTGGCCGTCCACGCGTTTGTTCAGCTCCTCGAATAGTTTTAGTACCTTTGTCGAAGCAATCACCTCATCGCCGTTGCGCTTATAGATGCCGAGCGAAAGCTGACGGGTCTGCACGAGGTACGAGTTCTTTTTGCGGACCTCTACAGGCACTTCTAAATCTTCCAGAAGAAATCGGTTGAGAGGTGCTGCATCATCATCACCTTCCGCCGCACCTGCCTTTGATTTACGCTTGGTCTCTTTCGTTATACCGAGCTTTTTGTCGTATTTGAGCAGCTCGATGATTTGAAGATCGTCGAGTGGACACCTGACGACCGGCATATCGTGCCGTTTCGCGAAAAGTTCCGAGATGTCTTCGTCCGGGAACGCTACAAGGTTACGGGCGTAGCGCATGAGTTCATCGGTCGTCACCTGTGCGCTTTTCTGGTGTTTGGTGGGCACGTCAGGGTCGATAATGTGCAACAGGTTCATAATATCGTTGATACGATTCACGAACGGTGTGGCAGTCATTGCGAGCACCTTGCCACACCTTCCCGCGAGGTTCTCCATGGCTTTGAAAACCTTGGTGTTCGATTCACGAAGTCGATGCGCCTCGTCACAGATGAGTAACGTATTACGGTCGGCGAGGATTTTATCGTGCTTTTTGTGCATAGATTCGTACGTGTACACGGTCATGTTCTTGAGGGCTCGGAGTGCCGCCGGGCTGCCACACTTTTTGAATTCCATTTTGATGTTCACTCGAAGGCTTTTCGGAGTCACGGCAATGATTTTATTGATAATTCCGCGTGAGAGAAAGAGGACGGACAACGCAACGGCAGTGAGCGTCTTTCCGTACCCGGGTTTGAAGAAACAAGCAATCCCGCGCTGACGCGGGTTACGCAGCAAATGAAATGCGGGTCCGCATTGGTACTGCTTGAGCACAATGTCCGTGCACAAACGGTCATCGCCCGTCGGATCGGGAATTTCCTGCTGGGCCGCACGGACCTCATCTTGCGCCGAATCAAGGTCTTGTGCTGCATCTCGCACATTCACGAGTTGATTATACTTGGCATTACGAACGTCGTTTGTGTAACTCTCGTCGTCTTCAACCTCGCTATCAAGGATTGCGACGAGGTCACTGTCGTCGTCATCGTCGGACGAGGAAGAGCGAACACTGATCGGAGAATCGAAAGTTCTCGGCATTTTGTTTTTTTTTTTTCGATTACAAACATATATTTTTTTGAAGCTTTAGGAATCACGGACCCGAAGAGCAAGGTTTGAATGACTTCCGGTGATATTTGCAGATGCCGTGTGTTTGAATGGCTTGGATGTGCGTGGCGGTTCCGTACGCCTTGTGCAAATGGAAGTCGTACATGGGAAACTCGTAATGCATGACATCACGCACGTACGCGTCACGCGTCTCTTTCGCTAAAATGCTGGCAGCTGCGATGGTGTATGCGAGAGAGTCGCCCTGCTCGAGCGTGTGCTGCACGACTCCCACAGGCAAATGGGGGATGCGCTGGTTGCCGTCCACAAGTACATGGATACGAACATCTTCCGGGAGTTCGTACCGATCTTTCAGTTGTTCGATGCATCTTACGACGCACGTCCTCATTCCTTGGAGCGTTGCGTGCAACACATTTAATTCGTCGACGACTTCATTCGAGACAAGTTCGATTGCGTGCACGGGATCGTGCTCAAGAATGGAATCATACGAATTTTTGCGGGCGCGTGCGGACAGCTTTTTCGAGTCGCGAATGGTTGCACCTTCGAAGACGGACTCGCAATCCAAACAGACCGCTGCGACCCCGACCGGGCCCGCGAGAGCCCCGCGTCCAGCTTCGTCGACGCCGATGATGAAATCTGCGTCTGAGGGCACGAATTGCACTTCAAAGGTTCGATTCATTCTTTTCTATTCATGTTTTTGAGAATGTTTAAGCGCGCAAATTTCGCGCGGGCCCGTGTGCGATCAATGTGTGGGCCCATACGAACACGTAGACAAAACAAACAAGGATGATCATGCCAATCAGAGCAGAACCGAAATGGATCGGTGCATGTTTTGAGGAAGTACGGGGATTGTAATGCGCGCCCATTCTCTTATTTTTTTAGTTCTGTTCGATTCATTTGTTTCACAGATAAGGTGCCAGAATCGTGTAAATGTCTTCAACACCCTTGCGTACATTGCTCGCGGTGACTGTTACTTTCCTCACAACTGCCTTTTTCGTCACAGGGTCGATAACCTCGATACCGAACTGGCCGGAAGTGTAACCCGTCCTAGCAACAATTTTCAGGTTTGCGTTCGGCTTCTCGGCGAAAGTAATGCGCATCTGGACGGCCTCTGCAAGTGACGCAGCAAAGGTCGCGGGTGTGTTTTTGCTTGTATAATAAATGGTGAACGATTTGGCCGTCGTAGGAATCGCTGCCTTAAGAGGCCATACGGGCTTGGACGGGCACATTTTTTCAAGATCAAACGTGGGACACGGTTCGGGTTTGGGGCACATCGTTGCGACATCAAACGTCGGGCAGCTCGGGCAGGGGTCTGGCGTGGGGCAGATTTTTTCGGACGGGCAACTCGGGCAAGGGTCTGACGTGGGGCATCCGAGTGAATTGATGATATCTTCTTCGCTGGGAAGTGAGCCCTTGCCAGTTCGCATGAAGTTTGCAAGTGGATCGGCTGCCTGTGCGATTTCCCGATCAGTTGCGACAAGAGGGTTAGGTGCTCCGCGTGCCGTGTCTATACCGTTCACAAGGTAGTGAGCCTTGGTCATGCCCAAGAACGATCCCATGGGAATGCGCGCGACCATCGTTTGAAGCTCCGCTGGAAGAGTCGAAACAAACTTTTGATCGTAACTTTCCAAGTAGGCGTACACTGTCCCGCGCGGCCGGTTGCGATTTTTGTTCTGGATGTATTTGAAAATGAACATCAGTTGGTTCTCGACATTACCCATGTAATTCATAGATTCCAAGCGCGAACGCATGTACACAGGATCCATGTCCCCTTCAATACGGATCACGGTGGGTCCGGCCATCTTAGGAAGCCGTGGTTCAGGGGCATCGGCGACGCTGTTGTACATTTTCACGGAGCTCGTGACGGCTTGGCAAATCTGGTCCGAGGTCACCCGAATGTCTGCAGGAACCGTCGTAAGCAGCACGGGCATGGTTAAACGTTTCCATTCCAATCCCAGACTGCTCGACATGGATACTAACACGATATTAAAACTATCCGATGTTTCAATTTTCACAGTGGTGGTTTCATACGGCGCGAAATGTTTCACATTCCTCAAATAAGCAGCAACCGCGTTTGCAACATCCATCTTTGAAGCAGGGGCTTCGATAAGATACGTACTTTGAAAAGTCGGAGCCGGGCGTGTTGTACGAGCCGCAGCCGCCGCTTGCACCAGAGTCGATCGTTGTTGTTGCGTGAACCCAGACCAGGTGCTTGCGATGTTGTCTAAAACGAGGATTGTAACTGGTTTAGAAGTCTTATCACCTAAGTGGTCGAACCAAGGAAAGCCTGGAGCATCAGGTCTCAGACGGCCACCACCGACGACATCAATCTCCATACGACCCGCAGTCGACACTCGAGAGTCCGACGTCCAAGAGGTGACCCTGAACGCAACATTGGTGGCGGGATCGACGATTCTTTCTAATGCCGCAATAATAGCGTTTCGTGCGGTTGCATTTAATCCGATGTTAAAACGCAATCTTAACCAGACAATCCTTGGATCCGTATACCTTTGAAGTGTTGAATTAACTGGTTCGACGTAGCTACCGTTGGGGGACAGGGTCGTTAACTCTACGAGGACGGTGCCATTGGGCATATCCCCGAACAAACTCTTTAATCCGCTCGAATACACAATTTGTGTGGTATTGCCTAGCGTTGCATCATAGTCGACGCGTTGCCTTATTGTCATTTCATCAGGTCCTGTTGATTCTTGCACCATCTCGTATTGAACTTCGCGTCCCATAGGGTTTTTGATCGACAGTGCACTGATTGGTGCGAGAGTGTTGAAAATATAAGGTAGTGATTTATTGTAAGCTTCACTCCAGTCCTTCATGCCCGACCTCAAATAAATCGTAAGAGGTTCATCCGCATTCGTATTCCCAAACTTGGACTTCTTTTTCGCAGCAATAATCGGAACGTAAATGAGTGCGAACAAAATAAGCAACAAGAGAACCCAAACGAAGACCGTCATCATCCAATTCACAGATCCGTCCGGATTCTTGAGTTGGAACATCAGAGCCTTCTTAAGGGTTTCGGCAGTTTCACTCATTTTTTTTTAATTCGATTTAATAACGGTCTCTCGATTTTTTTCCGAGCAACTTTAAATCACCAAAACACCCGCAACCGATTGCGCGGCCGCGCGACCCGAGACTTCCCGCACAAACTTCTTGCTCGTGCCTCGCGTGTCCTCTCCCATCTTGGACGGGTCGTTGTACGATCCAGGGCGCATAAACTTGTTGCGCTCCGACCGCAAGGACTCGTCAACCGCCTGTACCGCTTGCTCGGTCCCGCCCAACGCCAACTTGCGCGTCGTGACTTCCGTACGAACTTCTGCACGAGGCCGTGCGACCGACGTCTGCTGATTGGACAAGCCAACGTGTTCCTGAACGAGTTTCATACGAATGGATGAACTGCCGTTTGCGTTTTCACCCGGGCCCACGTTCGTCGATCCCAGACCCTTGCGCGACCCGGGCGTAATGTAATTCGTTTCCGGCCGGTCCTTGACGAAGAGCGTCGTCTCGCCAAAGTTGCGCGACTCGGTCGCCTTGAATTGCATCCCCATCGGAGTATATAAATCTTGCGGGGTGCGCACGCCTCGGTCGGAATCCGTGCGTTCTCCGAACGTCTGTAGTCCGGGCACCGATTCCTGCCCGCCGCCGTGCGAGGGCCGGGGGTCGTACGTGCCGTCGAGCTGACGCGGTTCGACTTTCGTCATCTGCACGTCCATGTTTTGTTTGATCTGTTCGAGCGCGGTCGTGAGCGAATAGTAATTCACGTTGCTCGCGTTGCGGTTTTGGATTTCCGCATCCGACGCGACCTTACGCGGGTCGTGCGTGCCATCTCCGGTTTGGATGGCAGCGACGCGGGGCGCGAATCGGCGTTCGGAGTTAATGCGGATTTCGTGCGCGGACCGCATGGGGTCCGCTTCGGGGTGACGGATGAACTCGGTGGACATTTGATCGATGGCCGATTTTAAAGAACGGCCGTGGTTGCTGCGTTCGAACTCTTTCGGCTTGTTGTCGGTGTTGTGTGTGTTCTCGACGGGCCGTGTCTGCGTGCGTCCGTTCCAGTCGGGATGTTTCAATTCGAGTTGGGAGGCGTCGTGGACGAGCGGGTTGTAAAGGGTGCGTTCGAGTTCGAACTGGTTTGTTTGGAGGATGTCGAAGAGGTTCCGCGGCGCTACCACTTCAGTCCAGTCCTTGGTTGTGAATTTCTGCATGTTACCCGTTTCAATACGCGCGTCCTTGTTTGCGGGCAGCACGGTCTCTGGCGCGGGCACGGACGCGAGTTGATCGGGGAGCGGACGAGTCTTGGACGTGTCCATGTTGTCGAGCGACTTGTACAAGTTGATGCTGCGTTGTTCACCGGGGTCGCGCAACATGTCCGCACGAAGTGCCGACCCGTAATGCAAATTCATGCTGGATCCGCTGTCTGCACCGATGCCTTTTCCGACTACGATTTTTTCAATTGGACTGACGTTGTTCAAATTCTTCCCGATCATGCTCGAGTAATAATCCGCACCCGGCCCGGCGGTATTGGGGACAGTGCCCTTACCGTTCTGGCCGATCATGTGCGGTAATTTCGTTTCTTCTGGCGATGCAAAGGCGGATTTCTCGACGGCCCGTTTGGGCTGCCACGCGATGTCCGAGCCGGTGTGTTTCGCGAGAATCGCGCCGTGACCGTGTGCGTTCTGGGTAATTCTACGCACGTTCGGGACCATGCGGTTCTGTATCATCCGGTCGAGGTTGAAGCCGGAGCTGTCAATCTGGTTCGATTTCATCCATTGGCTCATTCGGGGGTCCGTAAGAATCAGTTTGGTTTCTGCTTCTGTGATCTTGCCGCTGAGCATGTCGAGTGCATCTTGTTTGGAGATTTGGTCGAAGTGGTTGGTGACGGATTCGGTCGCGACCCGTCGCGTGGTCGAACGGATTTGTTGTGCAAACGAACGTCCACTTTCGAACTCGACTTGATTTGCAGTAGGGTTCATATTTATATATTTTCTTTCTTTTTTGAAAGCAGACCCATACAAAAAATCTACAAAGAAAAATCACGCGTCCGAATCAAGAAGAGAAACCGTTCCAACACCAAAGTCAGATACTCTGCTCGTTCGAGCACGTGCGGAGGTCTGTTTTGCAGAATGACTATTTTTGCACATTCGGTCAAATTGGTGTTGGCAACCGTAGACGCCACGTTCCGAAAATTGGTCGTGAGAAAACGCTGACTCTCGTCAAAATGCTCGATCATGTACTCGAACACATCCGTCACCTTATCAAGAAACGCTGCAAAGTCTGTCGTTCTCAAGCCGCTCATGACTGGGTCTAAAATGATGCCCTTGATAAACGTCAAGTACCTTTTCTTGACCACATCTTCTTCCACCACTGCAGCAACAACCTCCATTCCGTTTATTTCCAAAATACCATCGTAATACTCTATACGGATTTGTACGTGTCCCTCATATGAAATGCATACATACCCATGTGGTGCAGGGGTTTAGCATAAGGGACTTTCACTCCCTAGACCCGGGTTCGAATCCCGGCATGGGTGCGCGCACTTTTTTTGAAAGAAACAGTATCATCCACACTTAAAAAAAAAGAATGTTTGCGCACCGACTTGTCGTGGACGCCGCATATCGTTTCTTCGTGTCGCTCGTTGTACTGGTAGTGGGTGGATTTATGATGGGGTACATGGCGTCTCACAGTGTGTTGTGGTGGTTTGTAGGGTCTATTTTATCCATGTATTTGCTCGAAGACTGTATACTCAAATGGGTGTACCTCCGACGACAGATGAACTACACCGAACAAGGCCGCCCCTATCCGCACTTTCTCGTACAGCTCGCAGAGCTCTACCCAACCTATATTCACATACCCGAAACAAACGACGTCCCTCCAGACAATCACGAAGAACCGCTTATATAAAAGCGAACGGACGCATGGGTTCGGGGCGGAACCGGACACAGTGTAGACACCCACAGCCCGACAAACGCCACGTTCCCTTTTGAATCGCCACCGGGATATATTCGTCTCGGAACAACACGCGTCCGACGGGAACCGGAGGCACGAGCAAAGTCGAGGAGGTGCACAAACGACACGCGCGTGTCGCAATCCCCAAAAACACGTCCTCCATAATCCAACGGTTGCGTCCTTCTTTCATGTGACGCGAGAAAAACGCGCGCGTGCGGTCCACGTCGCGCGACACCATCACGACGTGCCCGATGCGATAATGCACCCCAACCCTGTAACACGTTGTCACATACACCATGCAAATCTTCGTTTCGGGACCGTACGTGACCGTCACGTGCCCAAACGTGGTCCCAACCGAAACCGCATTGGCTTCCGATCGGACGAGCATGTGCGCGACGTGACGATCGCGCGTCGCCCGAACGAGGCTGAACAGCATCTCGCGGGTGAAGTACGTGGTTTCTGGAGCGCATAGTTTGAGCTGCGACTTGTCCGTGATCTCATCAGGATATTCCGGAAAGTCCAGGCACCACACGACTCCGTTCGAAAAGTCTGTGGACAGCATCGAGTTCTTCGGACGCTCGGCGAAATGCCGAAACTCGGCCACGGCCCACGCATCCCGAATGTTCACATCTATCGAATGCGTCAGGGTCGTCTGAGCCTCGGACGAATCAACGTACCCCAACGAGCGTATCACATCGACTTCCAACAAACTCCTCCAGCAGAACAGGGACGCACCCATGAACCGAAACCACGGGTTTACAACAAGCCGGTCGGTAAACGCCCCAACCTCGTCCAATATCACCGTGATTTCCAACATGAACACCCGCACCCAAAATGCACCCGTTTCAAGATCTCGCTCGAGCTTAAAGGGGATCGCGAGGGTTTCGATCGTGTTCTGGACGAACAGGTACGTCTCGATGGGGTTTTCGGCAGACAGAGACCACCGGCATTCAAGAATGCGAATGTCCGCGGCCCGGTGTTCGGCCTCTGTTCGTTCCGACAACGGCCCAGACGGTTTTAACACGCGGCATTTATGTGCCGGGGCGAGACCCTTTTGGAGCGCAAGTTTCTTAGGAAGAGTCACGGTCAGCACAGGAGCCCCTTCGTGTTCAATGAGCTCCGCGAGGGCCACGCACGCAACGCTCGAAAGCCAAAAAGCATCGAAAAACTCCGGACGGCGTCGGTACGCGTCCGTCGTGTACCCCTGCTCTTGATACAAGGAATACGCATGATGCGTGCAGACACAGTCTAAAGGCGGTGCGTGTCGCTCGAGGATGTGCGTACACCGGAGCACCTTGGCCAGTTCTTCCACTCGAAAGTCGGGCGGGAGAAACCGTTCGTGCAACCACTCCGCCCGGGGCACCTCCGACGACCGGTCCTTGCACTTGTGAAACCACATGGGACACTCCGCATGTTGCCGTGTACTGATGTACGCCATGAATTCGGCAACATCTGTGCCTGATTCGGAATGATGAAGCGATGTAAAATCACGAACGAGAGACGCCAGGAATTGCACATAGTACATTCCCTTTTTTCTTGTTCTGGACAACCAAAACGAATGTCCGGATTTGGCATTCTAAAAAGCGACAACCACACAGACAACCACGGACCGTAATTATACCCGAGACTGTTTTTCCGAGTTTCGCCCTCCATCAATCCGTCAAACTTAACCTACATAAAATGAGTAACAGCTTCGAAGTCATCTTCGAGAACGGGTCTTCTGCTTCGGGAAGTTCCGTGGACATGCTCATCGGAGCCGTACGGTTCCGTCGCGATTCCATTTTTCAAGTCTGGCACCACGTACGGGAGTCGCGGACATTCCGCATGCAACACAAGCTGTTGTGCCACCAACCGATCAAATTTAACGATTTCGAACGTATGCTGCGTGTTTACGGTGCATCCTACATGTAAACATTTCTATAAATACAAACAGAACCGTTAGAGTGCTTGCTGTCCTTGTCTTTAAAAGCAGAGAGATGATGGAATCGATTCGACAAACGCTGGACGCGATCGCGCAATTGCGCGGATTCACAGATCTGACGGAAGACGAAGACAGACTCGAGTACACAAACGAAGACTCCTCTCGCAAACTCGTTGTGTTGTTCACGCAAAACGAGGTTGGAAAATCGGACGTGCATCCTTTCCTGGCAGCGGTCGAAGAAGTTCAAGCAACGGAGGGGATCGTCGTGGTACCTCGCAAGATTACATCCGGGGCGCTCAAGGAAATCCAAAAGCACCCCGTGCCGATCCATGTATTTTTACACTCCGAGCTGGTTTTTAACATACTGTCACACGAATACTGCCCCAAGTACGAAGTCGTACCTGTTGAGCAGCACGCTTCGATATTCACCACGTTCGCGTCCGCTGACAAGCTTCCGCGCCTAAGAAAAGACGACCCCGTTGCGCGTTACATGGGCCTCCAGAAAGACGCGGTCATCAAAGTTGTGACGCCGTCCGATATCACGACGAGCTCCGTTCACTACGTCGTGGTGATTTAAGGTCTGTGGATGCAGCAGTTTCCACTTCGAATAAATTGTTGGATGAGTAAGCACTTGATCCGGACAAAAAAGATGAGCGGAAGCCTTGGCATCTTTCATCAAGTCTATAAGAACCCGGACGAAGAGGTGTGCATGTTCGCATCGCCATTCAATGACTTGCACGCATTTGTAAAAAAAACGTTACCCTCACTGTTCGCTCTACAGTCCAGAGGAGTTGACGTGCAATTTGTATATAATTGTTCGTACTTTGTGTGCTCGAAAACGCGCGGATCGTTTGTGATTGAACACTCGGACGCGAGGTACACGTCTCCCACACGATTCAGTGACATCATTCGTGCTGCTGTCTTATAGATTCATTCGAGGATAATCAACAAAACTTGGACAAAAAGTTGTAGATCTTTGTGTACTTGGAACGTTTGTGTGCGGACAGATTGCGTTTCCTCAATGCCCGTCCGAACCTAGCGCGTGCCTCGCCCGGGTTGATTTGTGGTCCGAGTTCGGCCTCGACACCACCTGCGTCGTCGTCCTCATCGCTCGGAGGTTCATCCGCACCTGTTCCGAGACCTGCAAGGGAGATGCTCAAGTCGTTCATTGTTCTCTGTTCTTCTCTTTCCTGAGCAAAAGAAACGATGCCTCCTTCCAAGCGGGGTCGTGAAGCGGGACGTGGTAAATTTGGCGGAACTGCATGACGTCTACCCGGCATGATCGCCGGACGAGGAACCAGCATACGTGCTTGAGCAGCTCGAGCCCGAGCCGCAATGTCCTGGAACGAAGCCACGGCTGCTTCATGTGCACTTCTTGACGTAGTGTCGATTCGCATGGCCGCTTCACTCGCAAAATTCGCACCCAATACACCACGTTCGAGATCCGTGACGGGGTCTAAGTTCAATCGCGCGGGGCGTCCGCTATTCACGCGCGTATTGTACACAGTTCTCCAGTAGTTCAAGTAATTTTGATTGACGGTGCGGTTCGTGTCTCGATTGGTAGTCAACGTCGTATCTGGCATGATGATTTGAATCGCATCTTCTCCCGTTCCGGCTTCTCCGGGGTGCCTGCCCCACTCTTGTCCACCTGTTTGTGCGATGTAGTAGTGCACGCTGCGACTCTCTTCGTCGTCATTGTCGTCGAACCCTCTTCCTCTCTTCAGAGACGTTCGATTTGATGCCATGCTTCTTGCTTGTATTTGTTTTGAAAGAGAATGTATAATTTTTACGATCCGTTGTTTTTATGCAACTCGTACTTCTTCCGAGTCCGTGTCGGGATCAGATGACAAATACTCGTCAGATTCAGCCACGGGGGGAGGGGGACTACCCAACAAGGCCGTGCCTGTACAGGTTTTGTACACCTGTGTGCATCCAAAAATAATCCACCATGCGTATAACTTTGCGTATTCGTGCTGTTCATTTGGTTCGAACGAATGGTGCGTTGTGATCAGAAAGGTGTTGGCAAGCACGAGGTACATGGCGAGAAAATGAGCAGGGCTCGAAAGGGTTCTGTCGAGTACTTCGTACGGGGTGTACATGTTCTTTTTCTTTTTCGAATGGATCAAAAGAAAATGCAAGTCACGAACGCAACTGATCTGTTTTTTGAAATCGTGCGAGCGGAAGACCCTGACATACTGTTCGAGTTCTGGTCGGATGCGGACACGAATATTTACGTCGAATTTTCAGAGTTATTGTTTCAAGATTACCCAAACGAATACTTCCACTCCAAATTCATTTTCGATGCCGACCGCGCGTACCCGTACGAGCCCAATCGGCTCGACTGGATCCTCGAACTCGCAGCCGCACTTCATTTCGACAACCCCCAACCTTTCGAAAAAGCCTTGTTGAAATACCAGACGTGGGAAATGACAAAGCGGTTCCAAACTCAATCGATAAAGTAAGCGCGCACGGTTTCGAGAGCGCCTTCCATCCAGCCGAATGAATTCACCGAAAACAATTCGCCTGCAAACCAGATGCGTCCATACGGCAGCTGGCTCGACCGAACGGTTTGGGTCCATACATGCACTCCACGCCTCCAAAATTCGCGATCCAATACATCAACCACTGCAGATTCATCCCCTAAAAACGTTCGGACGGTGTCGCGTACGGTCTCGTCCGTCTGTTGCTTCCACCAGACAGCCCAGTGCGAGTCTGTATAGATCTGTGCCAAATCTTCCTGACCCATCGGAATCCACATGCGTATCGGTCCGGGTCCCGTTCGTTTGACAGACTCGAACTTGTCCGAACGCACGCGCACGAAGATCCGCATCAACTCGATGGGTTTTGAAAACTCAATTTCGGACGGAATGGTTACGCCCTCGAAACGAATCTTGTCAAGACGCTCGACACACACCATCAATACGTCGTAAGGCTCGTTGTTCACATGCGTGCGCGAGATGACACGAACGGGCTTATTCATATGGATCTGCACACGAGGGACCAAACGTTCGTATAACCTCTGTGAAATTTGATCAAGGCCGTGCTCCAGATAATAAAAAGGACCCGCGAAGTGTCGTTTTATGTATTCTGCCGCGATGGAACGATCGAGCGTATCAAACTCGGCGTCGTACCCGAACTGGATTTGTGCGTCTCGGCGTTCCAACCCGTCTGGGAGACCGACGGACGCCATGAGTGCGCTCACATCGATTCTTTCGGACATGGAACGGACGTCCGATAGAAGATCCAGGTACTTCATCAACTTCCACAACAACGGTTGAGCGTCCGGCGCCCCGATCCGTCCCGCTCCTCCTTCGAATTGATACGAATCTTTTCGAACGGTGTAAATACGTCCGCCGACACGGTCAGACGCTTCAAATACTTGAATTGTAGCGTCCGGGTCACGTACGGACCAAACGAGAGCCGCATACAACCCGGCAAGTCCCGCGCCCACAATCACAATTCGTCGACTCATTTTATAGTTTACTTCAAACACAAACAAAAAAAATGTCCAACACTCCTCATCATTCATTGGAACCAAAAAAAGTTTACGGACGCTCGAATCTCTGTCGGCGGATCATCTCAGGCGCAAGTACCCGAGTGGATTCGTTTGAAAACCCAATGTCTATCAGGACCGCGATCAACGTTTCATCGTGCATTAGATTATTCACGTTTACACCTCGTTCTCTTGCCTGCAGGTCAAAGAAATGACCGGGGTTGTCTTCGATGTCAGTATTGCTGAATAACACTTCCAGTTCCACCTCGATGTTCGGAACCATGTTCCGTCGCAAGAGTTCCTCGAACGAAGTTCGTCCGGGTGTGGTTGTCATTTTATTTTTTTCTACAAGTAGAACGGATTTTCACTAGAACTGGTAGCGCTGTTGTTCGTGATCGTTTTCGCAACGCCACTGTAATTGCCCACAAGGTTCCCGTTCGGAGTCGGGAGGAGCACTTTCGAGTTCGCAATCGCAAAAATTTCGCGCGTGGGCACCGTGTAGGTCGCACCCGTGTACACGGCCGTTCCTTTCACGAAGTGGAAGTTGGTAATCCTACCGAGGTATTGGTTCGTGCCGGACGTCGTCGACGAGTTGGCGATTCTCAAAACGTCTGTAGAGTTTGCAATATTCGTCGAGTTCGTAACCGTCGTTAAACGTGCGCCGTCTTTGAACAATCCGAGCGTGGTACCCGTACGTGTCAGACTAAAATGGCACCATCGGCCGTACACGTTCGTGGGTGTGTGCGTGATGACCGCAGACCCTCCCACGAAGACCGACCACAGACCCGTGCTGCCATTGACCGACACGGCGAGATCGTTGGCGATGGAGAAGACGTACGGTGTCGTACCGGCGCTCGGTGCGGTTTGGTACTGGAACCACTCGACAGTGAAGTCACCCGTTCCGGGCCGCAGGTCTGCGTCGTTGGTGATTTGGACGTTCTGGCTCGCGGCGAAGGAAAGACTCGCACGTACCGTGTCTTCCGTGCGGAACACGGTGTTGACGTACGCGGCCACACCTTTGCGCACGGTCGGGTTGTACACCCACCGACCCCACGAGAAGTCGAACGTTCCCGACCACGTGAGCGGGTTCATGGCGGTCCATACGGACCCGTCAATCGTTATGTACAGACCCTTGTTCGTGCAGCCGACGTACACGCCGAGTTCGGAGTTCCAAGTCAAACCCACCACTCTGGTACCCGTGATCGTAGATTTCAGTGTCCACGTCGTCCCGTCTGTGGAGGAATACACGTTCGACGAGTTGTTGCCGACAGTCATCATCTCGTTTCTGTCAGAACTGTATGCGGCCGCGTGGTAGTTGTCGTTTGCGAGTGAACTGGCGGCGAGGGTGTACGACGTACCGTTGCTTGAACGGTACACCGATCCGCCATTGCGTATGAACACGTAAAACTCACTCGACCCACTGTTCCACAATACGTTGGCGACGTACACGGCCGCGCCCGTCGCGGCCGTCCAGGTAACTCCATCGTCATTCGAGTAATACAAACCATTCGTGTTACCCCGACCGATGGCCCAGCGAGACAATGTGGGTGAATATGCGATTCTGAACGTAAGTGTGTTTGTCGAGGTTACGTTCGTCCACGTCACGGCGTTTGTCGACCGACGGATCAAAGGGAGGATACCGCATGACACAACCGCGGTAGACGACGCGGCAATGTCGTTGATCGAATCATTACCACCGGCAGCTGGTGCAGTTTGACGCGTCCACGTCGTAGCGTCCGATGACGTCACGTACGGTTGTGTGATTCCGCTCTGACCGTCTGCCACAATAAAGAGTCCGAGCGCGGAACTGAAGGTAATGGTCGTGAGCCACGAGTTAACCGTTTTGTTCAAGCCAGTCGTCGTGGAGATGTCCGTGACGGCGAAATACCGCGTGTAGTTTGTTTCGTAGTAGATCCACCCGTTCGTGAACGTAATGGTTCCGGTTGGCTTGGTCACGACAATATCGCCTCGTCCGGCAGACCCCGCGGCGGTCACGGCAGTGATTTGCGTCGCCGAATCGACCGTGAATGAAGTCGCGGACGTGCCGCCGAACGAAACCGCACTTGCACCCGTGAAGCCCGTTCCGGTGATCACAACGGTCGTGCCGCCAGTTGTAGGACCGGAAGCGATGTTAACAGAGCTTATAGCTGGTACTGTGTACAAAGAGGAGTCTTCCAGGACAGCCAAGTCGCTTGTGCCAAACACCGTACTGGCAGCCGCGAAGATAAAGATTTGTGCAAGTGAATCGGTCGCAGCCGAACCACGCCCACCAATAGTAGGCGAAAGAACATCCCCTGCGAGTGTACCTGCAATCGAATTCACACTCGAACCGTCCACGTACCCCGTACGAGTTGTGAGGTTGTTCGTAAACGTGACAACTTGATTGTCCGCGTACGCTCCAGTGAGAGTGAGTGTGTTCACGCCCGGCCAGTTGTTTATGTAATTTGATCCTTGACGGCGAACAAGGTTTCCCGATCCAGGTGCCGTACTGGTGTTCGTACCGATGTTCCAAAGCTCTCCGTTCGTCGAGTTTCCAACCGTGCCGTGCCGAACCGTGATTGTATACGGCGATGTTACGGCCGGAGTGACACTATCCGCTAATCCCAAATACGAAGTGGCGACGTTGAAGTCCACACAGTTTGCCGTAAGATCCAGGATCGGCATCTTATCGGGTTGGTATATGAACGCGAATACCGTACCGGACCCGGGCGGCTTCGGAATGTGAGCGTCCGAGCTCAGTGTGGATCCCGACTGGTCGAACCAACGGATCACCCGCAAGGTCGCTGCACCTTTCCAAGTCGCCAACGAAACACCGTTCTTTGTAAACCAATCCGCCGAGTTTCCGGAGGAAGCGTACACGTCCGTGATTTCTCGGTCGGTCGAACGAAGCACACGGAATAGAGGCCCCGAGTACGTGGATAGAACGGGGCGCGTGCGTAGCGCGACCATCAAGCTGCTCTTCGCGGGCGCCGTGAGGGAGTCGTAATCGTAAGAACTGACCGATACGTTTTTGTACGACCACCCGTTCGTGAGCGTCGCATTCCTAAAGGAATTTGCACAGACAATGTTGCCCGTACCGGCCGTTCCAGCTGCCGTCACCGCTGTAATCAAACAGCCGTCAGAATGCACCGTAAAGCTGGTAGCTTGGACACCGTTAAACGTAACCGAACCAGGGTTGATGTTGCGGAACCCACGGCCGTAGATTTTGACGGTCGTACTGCCGGCGGTCGGACCGTAGCCAATGTCCACGTCCGAAATCGCCATGGTCGGCACGAACGCCCACGCGTTTGCTTTGGTACCGGACGTGTACGTGCTTGTCACAACAACGCTGTTGTTGACGGAAATGTTCGGGTTGGTAAAGTTCCACGAACTGGTCGTACCTGTTGCGAGGAAAACGTCTTGCTCCGGCGAATATGCGAAAGAGCCGTACACATTCGCTCCGGAACCGTTCACGGACACGTTCGTCCATGTGAGTCCGTCGGACGAATACGCGTACGCTACGTTGCTGATCAGACCCACGAACGCATACACGGACGAGACCCACACAGGGTTGTTAATAACACTCGACGTATTCGTCTGCCACGTCGTGCCGTTCCATGTGAACGAATTCGTACTCGAACAGAACCACACGATGCCAAGGTCTTCCGACACACTACAAGTTTGACGAATCCCCACGTCTGATGCAGACGGGAATAGTGTCGCGAGGTTCACTTCGGTCCACGTAATACCGTCTGCGGAATGTGCAATAATGCCCGGGTCGGTTGAGTTGAATCCACCCGCCACAAACTTTCCGATCGCCGTGCACCACACAATCGTTGCAAATGCGCGGTTTGTCCCGGTGCCATACTCTGTCCACGTCGCGCCACGATCTGTCGAAACCGCGAACGGATTCGCCGTGCTGCTGCGATTTACCACGACGAATACGTCGAGCGTCGGGGAATATGCCGCCCAATTCCAGCTTCGATTGATTGGTAGAACACCCGGTGAGGTCCATGTAATAGCATCCGTGGATTCCAAGAATCGATTCGCAACGTTGCCACCGCCGACGACGTACGCTTTCCCAAGCGAAGGCACGTACATGGCATAACGTAGCCCCGTCGGTGTAGGAACGTTTGCAACTGTGAACGTCACGGCGTCGTTTGAGGTATACACGTACGCACCTGGTACGATCCACTTCTGGATGCTCCCACCCGCCCAGCAATGCCAGCTACCTGGTGACATAAAGTTCGACGTTGGCGGTCCGGTGCCCATGTACGAGTTTCTCCCGACCAATTGGGTAACGTCTCCCTTGACGGTGACCGTGATACTCGTAGGAGAATTTACAGTCTTGGAGAGAACTTCGATCCCCTTGAATGTAACCGAGTTGACATTGTGGAACCCCGACCCGGTTATGTTGACCGTCGTGCCACCCGACACCTTCCCGTACGACACGTCCAAACTTGACACGACGATTGGTGGGTAGTACGTCCACACGTTCGTGCCCGTTGTGGATGTGTACGGGGACGTAACAACCACGTCCCCTAACGTCGGGGACGTCACACTCGAGACGCCCGTTGAAACCGTAATTTGCGTCGCGGAATCGACCGTGTACGAAGCGACGGCCGTGCCTCCGAATGTCACACTCGAGACTGCATAAAATCCCGCGCCGGTAATCACAACTGTCGTACCGCCCGTCGTTACGCCGGTCGCGACATCAATCGATGTAAACGACATCGGGGGCCAGTAGGTCCAGCCGTTCGTGCTCGTTGCGGAATCGATCGCGGATGAAACCACGACGTTGCCCACAGCACCGACGGCCGTCGTGGATGCCGTCACGGCCGTGATCTGCGTCGGGGAATCGATTGTGAACGAAGCGGCGTTCACACCTCCGAACGAAACCGTGTCGACGCCGTAAAAGCCCGTGCCGGTGATCACAACGGTTGTACCACCGTTCGTGGTGCCGTTCGAGACGGAAGTACTCGCGATGGTCAGGTCCACACCATCGGCCTCGAGCCACAACCTGTCCGCGTCCGAAAGGGCGTCGGACGTGGCGTACAAACTATAAAATTCCGCGTTCGAATAGTTGCCTGTACCACCGACCCAGTTCCACGCGGCACCCGTTCCGACCACGAAGCCAGTCGATGCGAGCGTACCTTTCAGAACACCGTTGACGTAACCCTTTCGGTTCGTTTGGTCGTACACGACGGACACGGAGTTCCCGTGCGCATACCCGTTAAACGTAAACGTTGCTCCACCGTTGAACCAAAGGTTTGCGTACTGAGTCGCATTTGCCCTGCGGAGAATGGAAGCGTACGTCGGAGTCGCCGACTGTGCTCCGATGGACATGTAATCGCCTGCGCTAGTCGCAACGGTCGTTCCGTGGCGTAAGACCATGGTGTACGAGGTTGTACCGGTCGGAATGGCTTGGAGCGTGTTCGTGAGCGTTTTCGATGCGTTGAAGTCCACGACGGCAGTCGATGCATTCAGACTGGGTTGGGACGGGTTCTCGTACCGGTACGCATGATTTGCGTTTGTGGATTGATCGTACCACGTCACGACAAACGCACTCGCACCACCCAGCCATGTTGTGAGTGTCTCGCCCGAGTCCGTAATGAGTTGGTCGTACACGTGCGTCCACTTGTTGGTCGTGGACTTGCGCACACGGAAGATCGGGCCAGTGTACCCGGACCGCACGCGGCGATTCGAAATCGCGTACGAAACGAACGTCGACGTCACATTGTCCAGCGTGTACTGCACCGGGGTCGGTACGGAGATGTACCGGAACCCGTTCGACAACGTCGCGGACCCGAAGGAGGTAGTGACGACCACGTCTTTTGCCCCGAGCGTTCCTGCTGGAGCGGTGACGGTGATCTGCTTCCTCGAGTCGACTGTGTACGACGTCGCTGCAGTCCCTCCGATGGTGACGGACGTAACACCCGTAAAACCACCACCGAACACTTTAAAGGTCGAACCACCCGCGATTGCACCGTACGCCGTTTCCGCAGCCTCGATGAACACTTCGGGCACGTACGAGAACCCGTTTGTTTTCGTTGCGGAAGTATAATTACTTGTAACGACTACGTTACCCGTAGCAACAGCCGGCTGGGCCACATGATACGTGAGACCCTGATTGTTTTTGACGACGATTGTCTTTCGATTGGGCATGTACGTCCATCCGTTCACTCGGTCGGCCGTAATGTTCGCGATTGTCCAGTTCACGCCGTCGGTAGAGTAACGCATCTTGTCGGTCGCGGTCGTGTTTACCGTCTGTGTGCATACGAATCGTTTGAGGTCCGGGACGTACTTGATGTAGTTCGTGGACATGTCGGAGCCCGTCATGTCGCCGCGGGTCCATGTCGTTCCGTTCGACGACGCGTAGCTCGACACGTTTCCACCGACGCACCAAAGTCCTAAATCTTCCGACCAGTCGACTGTAAACGCCTGCGAACCCCGTCCCGTAATCTTCGGCACGATAGAGTCCCAATTGAGATCCGTCCAGGTCGAACCGTCTGTAGACGTCGCAGCATAACCCAGACCAGACGCCGTAAAGTCACCGTTGTGGCCCACGATCAAAAACTTGCCAAGCGTGGGCGACCACGCAATATTTTGCCACGACGCGCTCGCCAGGGTCGGCAACGTTTGTAATGTCCACGTATCGCCTCCGTCCGTGGATGTCATCACCCCTCCGCCGCCCACAGCGGCTAACATGCTCAACGCCGATGCATATACCACCTTGTTCCAGGGGCCCGCCTGGCCTGCTTTCGGAGTCCACGTAATCCCATCGGACGAAGTCGCGACGTGATTCGACGTGCTTGCTTGAAACGCGACGGCCACGTACTTGCTCAGTTGGGGAACGTACACGACGTGCCCCCAGCGGTTATTCTCGGTGGTGTGATGCGCCGTACGGGTCGTGTCCATGGACGTGACTCTCGAAGTCGTTACGGTCGCGGTAGAAGTCGAGGTAGGCAGAATGACTTCACCAGACCCGGATGAATACTCTAACGGTCCCCAGAAATACGCAGAGAATGTGTTTTGCAAGGACGCGGACTCCCATGTCGCGAGTAAGTCGGCCATGTTGGAATCGGTGACAATCGTCGCGCTCGTTTCGGAGTTGACCGTGAAACTCCGCACGGACACACCTTTGATCGTCACACCACTTACGTTCCAGAAACCCGTACCGGTCAAGTTCACCGTTGTACCGCCCACGAACGAACCCTGCGTAACGTCCAAAGAAGTTACGGACATGACGGGCCAATACGTCCAGAGATTCGTTCCGGTCGCGGACGTGAACGTTGATGTGACCACTACGTTGCCCGTGCCGTTCGCACTGCCCGCACCTGTCACGACCGTGATCTGCGTGACACTGTCGACCGTGTAGGAAGTAACCGCGTCTCCGTTGAAGGTAATTCCCGTAATGGAATAAAACCCCGCACCGGTAATGACGACCGTCGTACCACCAGTACTGGGACCGTTTGAGACGTCCAAACTTGATACGGACATGGGCGGGTAGTACGTCCATAAGTTTGTACCTGTCCCGGACGTAAACGAAGTGGTAACCACAACGTTTCCAACGTCGCCGTTCGAACTCGGTTTGGCTCCGGTGACAACCGTGATCTGTGTGAGGGAATCGACCGTGTACGATGCAACTGTCACACCGTTGAACGTCACTCCCGAGACCGAATAGAAACCCGATCCGGTAATCACGACCGTCGTACCACCCGCACGGGGCCCGTTCGTAACATCCAAACTCGAAACAGTCACGGGCGGGTAGTACGTCCAGAGGTTCGTTCCGGTCGCGGACGTAAATGAAGAATTAACCACGACGTTCCCGACGTCACCCGTACTGCTCGGTTTGGCACCCGTAACGACGGTGATTTGCGTCACGGAATCAACCGTGTACGAAGCGACCGCCGTGCCGTTGAAGGTTATTCCCGTCAGGCTGTAAAAACCCGCACCGGTAATCACGACCGTCGTACCACCCGCACGGGGCCCGTTCGAAACATCCAAACTTGATACAGACATGGGCGGGTAGTACGTCCACGCGTTCGTTTTCGTGGCGCTTGTGTACGCAGAGCTAACCACGACATTCCCCACGTCGCCGTTCGAACTCGGTTTGGCGCCGGTGACAACCGTTATTTGTGTAAGAGAGTCAACCGTGTACGAAGCGACAGCCACGCCATTGAACGTGACCGAGTTCACCGAAAAGAAACCCGCACCGGTGATCACGACGGTCGTACCGCCCGCACGGGGACCGTTTGTGACCGAAAGGGTCGACACGGACATGGGCTGGTAGTACGTCCAGGCATTCGACTTGGTCGCAGATGTATAAATCGAATCTACCACAACATTGGCCGTGCCGTTTAACGCTCCGATACCGGTTACAGCCGTAATTTGCGTCGGAGAATCCACTGTGAAACTCGCTGCCGAAATGTTGTTGAACCGCACGTTCGTGACCGCGTAGAAACCAGATCCGGTAATCACAACCGTCGTACCGCCCGTAGTGGGCCCGCTCGAAACGTCAAGCGACACCACATTCATAATCGGCCAGTACGTCCATGCGTTGGAAAGGGTAGCGGACGTGTATGGCGACGTCACAACTATATCTCCCAACTCTCCGTCCGAAATCGTCTTGGACGCGGTTGTGATCGTGATCTGTGTCAAACTGTTCACAGTGAATGACGTGACCTCCGTAGCGTTGAATTGCACCGAATTGATCTGGAAGAAACCCGAACCGGTAACTACGACACTCGTGCCGCCTGTGGACGGCCCGTTTGAAACCGAAACAGACGAAACAGTCATCGCGGGGAAGTACGTGAACGAATTCGTAAAGTTGTACGAAGTGTACAAGGTCGTAACAATAATGTCGCCTGTACCCAGCGTTGCATTCGGTGCAGTTGTGATGCTCATACTCGTCGGCGTGTTCACGGTGAAAGACGTCACGTTTACGCCGCATACCGTCACCGATGTCACATCTGCAAATCCCGTGCCGGTTAACGTACGGACTTGGTTCCCCGTTGTTAATCCTCTGTTGATGTCGATCGAGGTAACCGAGAGTGCAGGGTAGTAGACGAATGCGTTCGCAAGAACAATGTTTTCACCAAACGTGGTGACAATCGTAATATCTCCAAGAACGCCGTACGTATTGGAAGCCCCAGTCACCGCCTGAATCGTGGTCGGATTCACGATCGTAAAACTTGCAGCAGCTGTTCCGGCGAAGAACACGGACTGAATATTCGCAAAATCCACACCTGTCAGCGTCACAACTTCACCACCCGTCGTAACTCCGTTCGAAGCCGAACTCGATGTAAGCTGCATCGTGGCCACGTACGTGAACGCGTTCGGGAGTGTCGCCTGGGTGAACACGGTTTGGACAACGATGTCACCTGGAACGTTCGTGGGGTTTGGATTTGGTCCGGTGACACACGTAATCTGTGTGAGGCTGTCTACGGTGAAACTGGAAACCGCGACACCCGCGAGCAAGACTTGCGTGACCAGTGTGAAACCCAAACCGGTCAGTACAACCGTCATACCTCCGCTCGCGAATCCCGTACTGATGTTGATGGACGAAACGCTGACTGGAGGGTATGTGTAGGTGAATACGGATGGGAGCGTGGCGATGCCGAAAACTGTGATGACTTGAATGTTGCCTGGTAAGGCGTTGTCGTTCGGAGCCGTGCCGGTTATGTAATCGATTTGCGTCGGCGACACAACTGTATAAGATTGCACAGGAACTCCCGCGATGGTCACGGCGGTGACTTCGTAAAAGTTTGTGCCCGTAAGTGACCCTGGCGTCCCTCCTGCAACCAGGTCCGTCGTTAAAGTCGTGTTTGTGACTGTTGGGACGTCATACACGAAAGTGAACGCACCGACTCGTGTAAACGAGCCGTCCATCGTTGTGACTTTTACGTTTACAGCCGAACCGCCGTTGTACGACCCGAATGGGGCCGTGCACGAAATGACAGTGTCCGAAACGACGGAGAATGAGTTTGCAGCCACGCCGTCGAACTCCACTTGGACAGTGCCCGTGAAGGCCGAGCCCCGGATGGTGACGGGTGCAAACGTTCCGATAACTCCTGTCGGTGGAGAAACGCTCGTGATTTTCGGCACGGGCGCCACGGTCGAATACGTGAATGCGCCAAACAGTATGTCTGAGCCGTTCGGGGTTGTGACGGTCACATCAAGTGGGATGCCTGTGAACACTGACGGAGCCGTTTGGAATTCGATGCGGCCGGCGTTCAAGACTGTAAAGTTCAGAACGGGTGCGCCTCCGAGTAGCACGGAGGTCGTTCCATCGAGGAACGCACCCGCGAGGGTTATGGGCGTGCTGCCGGCTATGTCGCCCGAGTTCTTGTCGACTCCCAAGAGAAAAGGCCCCGGATACGTGTACGTGAAGCTACCCATGAGGGTTCGTACGGATCCGTCGAAAGACGTTACGGAAATATCAACGGGGTTTCCCGTGAACGTGCCAGGAGGTGTGACGATCTTGATGGCAGTGGTGCTCAAAATTTCGAAGTTGTAGACCGGTTCATTGCCGACTGTCACACTCGCGATAAAATAAAACGCCGATCCGTTTACAACGATTTCTTCGCCTCCCAAGATCGAACCTGAGTTCGGTACGATCGAACTAACGCCGAATACAGCCACTTGTGGATCGTACGTGATCTGAACGGAACCCTGGAAAACTCCAAACGCATCAAACGCTTCAACATCTTTTGTTCCTCCGCTGTTGTCGGGAGCGACGGGCGCTGTGAATTGAATCGTCCCGGGATCGACGAGTAGGAATGGAACGATCTTTCCAACAATTCGGATCTCCGAAAGGAGATCGAGTGCTGTCCCCGTCAACGTACAGACGACGCCGCCTTCGAACACTACATTGTTTGGGAACAGGCCTGTAACGGTAGTAGAAGGGGGGAGTTCGGCACCGGACGGGTCTGTTGCGGAGAAAGCGTCTGTCAGTCCTTCAGCTTCGGATACCGGGATAGGTATGATGTCCGAAGTGATAACGGTCGACGGTGTCACACTCGGGTCTTCGGGAGCGGGTGTGATGGGTTCGACTTGTTGTGTGGCGAAGTAGACGGGGTCTTCCGGTGCAGAGATTGAGTAATTATTGGGAGGATACAGATCATCGACCGGGGTCGGTACAAAGTCTGTTTCGTCCTCGCTCGACATTGTATTGTGTGTATTTAATTCATTTCATAAGGGATATTTTTTAACCGACGCATGACTCGTTGGTCCTGTTCGTAATTATTTTTCTTACTGTCAAACATAGTCGCGCTCTCGAATGAATTTGTGCGGAGGATCGAAGTACTCGGCCATGTTCAGAAATAACCATTGGAAATACCGGAAGTCGTCCTTGTGATCATCCTCGCGGAAACAAATGTGATTCGGGGGCGTGTGTGCGAACTCGTGCACGATCAAGTTCATCAGCTCGTTTTCGTCACCGCCGTCGCGCACCAGATTTACCACTATGTTTCGGTCGAAGGCGCGCAAGCGTTCATCTACTCCCATAAACACTTCGTTACCGTACCGTCTGGGCCCGTCCGGAATCGTCCCGTCGGCGCGGATCGGGAGGTGCGGCTTGTTCACCGCCCAGAAACCACGCGTGCTTGGACTGAGCTCGTTCAATGTATGGTTCGTGCGCAGGAAGAGATCAAGACCGTTGCGGATAAATCCGATCCGCTCGGACCGTTTCGGTGAACGCAAATGGGTCACGTCCCGATTGTCTTTGATCCTCATGCCTGCCGTGCTGATGCGGAAATTTTCAATCGATTCGTCAAGGTCATCATCCGTTGCCGTCTCGAGCACCAAACGGCTCCGCACGCGTAACCATTCCAGCAGCTCGTAACACCGTTGGAGCAGACGTCTCTTCTTGTCAATGGCTGGTTTAGTTACACCCTTGGTGTAAATCTTCCCCTCTACAGTTCGCCCTTCGAACTTGAACTCGAACGTCTCGAACCCGTCAATCTCGTCCGATTCCCAGTCGGGTCGTTTGCGCCGGTCGGCCTCTGCTTCCGGACACGCGTGGTACTCGGCCAGACCTTTGCGCCTTTCCACGCGGGGTAAATTGTAGGGACGGTAAGCCATTTTTGTTTTTTATTTAATCTCAAATCCTAAAGAAAAAAAGAATGGACACGTTTGCATCCATTGTGGAAGCGAGCAATCACGCTTGCTCCGCGCCGAGACAACCGTTTACAAACGACCTCCGACCGAACATACTTCTTTATCCAGAATACACGTTTCGAGGCCGAAACCAAAGCCAGGGCATACAAGCGATCGTGGATGCTGCAACGGGGTACACGCCGCGTACCGTGGATGTCTCCCTCGGCATACCGGACGTTTCCGCGAACCCGAAGGCAGTCGGCGAAAACTCTCTAGACGTTCGTAACCACGCCTAAGAACGCACGGATTTTCTCAATGTGCGCCTGGAAACGGTCGGGGTGATGCTCAAAATCTTCGTCAACGTCAATCACCAGCACCTTG